>JAEEGG010001239.1_pt1 | contig 69800 bp, 66 predicted proteins | sample 9134161 | NCBI WGS metagenome assembly JAEEGG01 (sample SAMN16246543, study PRJNA631951) | gut metagenome | biome: gut microbiome; feature: rumen; material: CR-attached | host: Bos | place: Iran: Karaj | collected 2018-10
AAGAGGAGTTACCACATGAGAATCCAGATTTTGGACTGAAAGAGTTGGCCGAATATATTGGTACCACACAGACACGTCTCATCGATCTCTTCCGTCATTCACCTATCCACAAGACCGTCGATGACTATCTCGACTATTTGCGATTGCTGCGGTCCATGTACTACATACAAAGTAAACCCGCATGGGGTATTGCAGCTTGTGCCCAACAGGCTGGCTTCACCGTCATCCGCACCTTCAATCGTAAATTCCAGGATGCCCTTGGCATGACACCCCATGAATTCCGCCAGCTTCTCGATACTGGTCGCGAAAACATCAAGGATTAAATCCTCATGGACGCAGAGACCATCATATTAAAAAATCTATGCATCGGTTATCGTACGAAAAACAATATTCGGACGGTAGCAGAGGGCATCAATGCAGCCATCCGACAAGGAGAACTGACATGTCTTTTGGGAGCCAATGGTATAGGCAAATCGACACTCTTGCGCACCCTGTCTGCCTTCCAGCCCAAACTTGGTGGAGAGATAATCATAAGGAGTCAGGAGTCAGGAGACAGGAGTCAGGAGATTGATGCCTTTACAGATAAGGAACTGAGTCGAGTAATTGGCGTGGTACTGACAGAAAAGCCTGACATCAGGAATATGACGGTGCGTGAATTGGTGGCCTTGGGACGTTCGCCCTATACGGGATTCTGGGGAACGCTGCACAATGAGGATTGGCAGGTGGTGGATGAGGCCATCGATGCCGTGAGGATCAGTGGTCTGCGCGAACGGATGGTACATACCCTCAGCGACGGTGAGCGACAGAAAGTGATGATAGCCAAGGCCTTGGCGCAGCAGACACCCGTCATCTTCCTCGATGAACCCACAGCCTTTCTCGATTTCCCCAGTAAGGTGGAGATGATGCAATTGCTACGTCGTCTGGCAAGAGAACAGCAGAAGACCATCTTCCTCTCGACGCACGACTTCGAGCTGGCCCTTCAAGTAGCTGATACGTTGTGGCTTATGGAGACAGGAGGAGTCAGTATTGGGACACCGAGGGAGTTGGCTGAGAGTGGAGCACTAGCCAGATATGTAGAGCGACCTGGCATCACCTTCGAGGCAGAAACATTAACAGTAAGAGTAGCGCAATTATGATATTCGGACACGGTGACGATACCTATCGCTATGGCGACAAAGTGAAGATGAACTTCAGTTCTAACATCTACCAAAAGGCAGATCTGTCAGGACTGGAGGAATACTTGTCACAACATCTCGATGCCATCAGGCATTATCCGGCTCCTATTGCCCAGGAATTGGAAGAGATGATTGCCAATAAGCTAAAAATTCCTGCCAATATGGTAATGGTGACCAATGGCGCCAACGAAGCCATCTATCTGATAGCACAGCTCTATCGTGGCTGGGCATCTGTCATTCCACAACCCACCTATCATGAATATGAGGATGCCTGTAAGATGTTCGGACACCTGATATCATATGAACGCACGGATGATCTGGAAATACTGCCCCAAGACCGTATCTATTGGCTTTGTAATCCTGATAATCCTACAGGCAATGTCGTATTAAAACCACTATTGATGCGAATCATCAAGCAACATCCGCGTTATCTGCATGTTCTCGACCAGTCGTATGCTGACTACACAATACAGGCCATGATCAAGCCCAAAGATGTCGTTGATTGTTACAACGCTATGATGATTCACTCGTTCTCAAAGAAATACTGCATTCCTGGTCTTAGGCTAGGTTATCTCACTGCCTCACCCATCATCATCGACCGATTAAGACAAATAAGACAACCTTGGACGGTGAATACCCTGGCTATCGAAGCCGGAAAGTATCTGGTAGAACACGATCCGAAAGTGCTCCCTGATATAAGGATTTATCTGACAGAAGCCCAACGTCTTAAGGAGGAGTTGCAGAAGATTGAAGGACTGATGGTGATGGATACTTTTACGCACTATATGCTGGTGAACATTGATTGGGCCACCTCTTTTGAACTGAAGAACTGGCTGATAGAGCATCATGGCATACTCATACGTGATGCTTCCAACTTCCACGGACTCGACGAACATTGCTTCCGCGTAGCAGCGCAAACACCAGAGGAAAACGATGCACTGATCAGTGCCATCAAGGAATTCAAAACTTCACGCTAAAACTTAACGTTTATTCTTCATTATCACATAGATGATGACTGGCGCACCCATGATCGGTGTGACAGCATTCAGCGGTATGACGCCATTCTCGCCAGGCAGGAAACAGACGAGATTGCAGACCAAAGCTATTACAGCTCCACAAAGAATCGTAGCAGGCAAAAGCACACGATGATTATCCGTACTAAGAAGCAATCTGGCAATATGGGGCACAGCCAGTCCGATAAAAGCCACGGGACCACAGAAGGCGGTAGTGATAGCTGTGAGAACACCTGTCACAATCAACAGCCAATTGCGAGTTCGAAGAATATTGATGCCTAGGTTCTCAGCATACTGGTCACCCAGCATAAGGGCGTTCAGAGGCTTGATAAGCAGCAACGCACCTATCAGTCCTGCGATGGTGACGGTGGCAAAGACAGGCATCGTCTGCATCGACACCCCACCAAAGGAACCCATTCCCCAAACCATATACGACTTCACGCCCTCATCTGTAGCAAAGAAATTGAGCAATGAAATGGCAGAATTACTGATATAACCAATCATGATACCGATAATGAGGAGCATCACATTGTTACGAACAAGGGTAGAGAAAAAGAAGATAAGGGCCATCACCGCCATAGCACCCACAAAGGCTGCTGCCAAAATGGCCACAAAGCCTGAAAGACTGACGGAGCCTGCCGAGATGCTACCTCCTAAAAGCAACATCACTAGGGCCACACCCAAACCTGCACCACTGTTGATACCAAAGATACTCGGACCAGCCAAGGGATTGCGGAAGGCGGTCTGCAACATCAGTCCGCTCACAGCTAGTGCGCCACCACATAGAATGGCGGTGATAGCTTGAGGTAATCTGGATTCTAAGATAATAAAACGCCAGGATGGCTTGGCATTGTCATCACCCATCAGGATGCTGACCACATCGCCCACCGGTATCCTCACCGACCCCATCACTAGATTCAGTGCAAAGAGCACGATGATAAGTATCACCAGCAATATGATATGTCCCTTCATCCCTCTTATCATGTCCCTTTAACTTCTTTAAATATACTCCAAGATTTCGCTGAAATGTTCTATCTTCACCATCTGTTCATGATCGAAGTCTTCTACATGCTCCAACTGCCAAGTAACATGAAACGGGATATAGATGGCTGAAGCCCCAATGGCCAAAGCTGGGGCAATGTCGCTCTTCAAGGAATTACCCACCATCAGCAGTTCCGAAGGATGAATCTGCTGATGTTCGCAGAGGGCAAGAAACTCCGTCTGCGTCTTATCAGAAGTAATTTCCACGTCATCAAAATATTTCAGCAAACCTGACCGTTTAAGTTTGTTCTCCTGATCTTGCAGCTCCCCCTTCGTAAACACAACCATTTTACATCTTCTTTCTTCCATCTTCCTTCTTACATCTCTCAGTGTCTCCTCCACTTCTGGCAGTGGTGTCGCAGGCAGATGTAGCAAGCACTTGCAGTCTTTCAGCAGGTCAGATAGCGCAGAAATACTCAGGTCGTTACCTGCCACGCGCATAGCTGTCTCTAGGATACTGATGGTAAAAGCCTTGCAGCCATAACCGAGGTCAGCCATATTTCCCGATTCCGTCTCAAAAAGTTCCTGCTTGGGATTTTCACAATAGGGCGCAATCAGACTGTAGAGGTGTTCCTCCACTCTCTCGAAATGTGACTGACAGTCCCACAACGTGTCATCAGCATCAAAGGCGATTACTTTGAATGGCAGTTTCCGCATATTCCCTTTATCATCAAATTGGCAGACTTTTTTTCGAAGCCTTTGGGTAGACTAATTTCAGGTATCTCCGTATAATCGAGGCAATACGTCTGCTGACACTTCTCGCAGAAGAAATGCGGATGAATATCCTCATCATGCTCGTGATCGTGGCTATGGCAGAGTTCGTACCTTACTCCCTCGCTGCCCCCCTCTATCACATGCACGAGATGGTGCTCACGGAAAAGCGTCAGCGCCCGGAAGATGTTCGACTTGTCGATAGTCAGAATCCTCGTCTCCAGCTCTGCAAGCGTCACAGGCCGCAAGCTTTTAGCCAGCTCTCGCACCACGACGATACGATTGGCAGTGGGCTTGATGCCGTGCTCCTCCAACAGTTGTGTACAGTTTGCTTCGTTCATACGGTGCAAAGATACAACTTTTTAGTGAATAGTGAATCATGAATCATGAAAAAACATCAGATAAGTGCCAAGTATTGTCGAATAAGTGGCTCTTGTTAAACGATAAGAGCCTCTTATTTTGCAATAAGAGTCACACCGCGCGTTCTGCCCAATCGCCACGATCAAGGTTACGATAGCCGATAGCTTCAGCGATATGTTGGCTTTGTATGCGTTCTGAACCTTCGAGGTCAGCAATGGTGCGGGCCACTTTGAGAATACGACTATAGGCACGGGCTGAGAGTGAGAGGCGTTCCATCGCCATACGAAGCATCTCGAGACTTTGTTGGTCTGGCTCCGCAAACAGATGAATCATCCGCTCCGACATCTGGGCATTACAATAAATGCCATGATAATCTTTAAATCGCTGTTCCTGAATCTGGCGTGCCTTGATTACCCGTTCACGAATGACGCTGCTGGGCTCACCAGGCTCCATCTGCGATAACTCTTTGAAAGGTACCACTAAAACTTCACAATGAATGTCGATTCTATCGAGAAGGGGACCTGATATCTTATTCATATACCGTTGAATCTGTCCTGGGGTACAGACGCAATGATGTGTGGGATCACCATAATAACCGCAGGGGCAAGGATTCATCGAAGCAACAAACATGAACGAGCAAGGATATTCCACCGTGTATTTCGCGCGACTGATGGTTATCTTACGGTCTTCGAGCGGCTGACGAAGCACTTCAAGGGTGGTCTTGTTGAATTCAGGAAGTTCATCGAGAAAGAGGACCCCATGATGGGCCATACTGACCTCACCAGGCAATGCCCTATTACCACCACCCGTCATCGCCACTTGCGACACGGTGTGGTGCGGACTGCGGAAGGGACGTTGTGAAATGAGCGATGTGCCACTAGGCAACTTTCCAGCCACGGAATGTATCTGTGTGGTTTCCAAACTCTCAGCCAAGGACAGAGGAGGCAGAATACTAGGCAGACGTTTTGCCATCATCGACTTACCGCTGCCCGGTGGACCTACCATAATCATATTATGGCCACCAGCTGCGGCTACCTCCAAGGCACGCTTCACACTCTCCTGACCTTTCACATCCGCAAAGTCAAGATCGAAAGAATACTGATGCTCGTAGAACTCCCGACGTGTGTCGACGATGGTTGGCTCATAAGTATTGTCGCCATTGAGGAAATTGATCACGTCAGCCAGATTGTCTAATCCGTAGACATCGAGCTGATTTACAACTGCTGCCTCACGCGCATTCTCCTTAGGCACAATAAGACCTTTAAATTTCTCTTTCCTAGCGCGAATGGCTACAGGCAGAGCACCTGCCACAGGTTTTAGTTGTCCGTCGAGTCCCAATTCACCTATCATCATAAATTGGGACAACAATTTATCGTCCACCTTTCCGTGTGCAGCAAGAATACCGATGGCCAATGGCAGATCGTAACCGCTACCCTCCTTGCGAATATCAGCAGGCGACAAGTTGATGGTGATTTCTGCCGTAGGCGGTTTGAAACCGATATTACCCAAAGCTGCACGAATACGGTCATAACTCTCCTTGACGGCTGTATCAGCCAGTCCTGACAAATGAAACATCACCCCTCGGGTCATGCTAACTTCGACGGTAACTGTCGTTACTTCAAGCCCATTTACGGCTGCACTAAATGTTTTTACTAGCATATCATTTAAAGTTAATTGGTTATTATTGTTTTTCTATTTCAGCAGTTCCTCTATCTTTCGGTCTAACTCGTTTGTCGTTATCGAGTGGGCGAGTATTTTACCATTACTGTCGGTTATGATATTGTCTGGGACGAAATAGAGTCCTAACTGCCCTAGTATCGGTGTCTCCCACATCCTTCCGTCACAGATGTTGTGCCACTTGATAGAGTCGCGGTCCATATTCTTGCGGCACTCTTTCTTGTCAGCATCAAGACAAATGCTGATGAACCTCAGCTGACCACCATATTCTCGTTCCAGACGTTTCAGCTTGCGCTGGGCATTCTGACTATCGTAATTCCACGAGGCCCACGTACTGATGACGTTTACCTTCGCATACAAATCAACATTCGATACGGTCTTACCATCAATATCTGTCAACGTAAACTTGGGTAACTGACCTTTTACCTTGAAATTCCTGAGACCTTCTAACTGCTTCTTTATTTTGGCAATAGCGTGGTTCTCTGGCGAAGCATTCATAATGACTGTAGCCAACTCGAGAGCCTTGTCATAATCAGGCGTCTGACTCTGGATAAAGGTTTTGTTGAGGATATAGATACTCGCCAACGCCTGCGGGTTCTTGTTGATGAATTCCTCAGCAGCTTTTGCTACCTCAGGGGGTGTCATCTGACTAGTCTGCAGCCTGAAAGCCGTCATTGCCTCATTTTCTTTGGTTCCCTTTACCTCTACTTCCTTCAGGTGTGAGGCATCGCCTTCTATATCCACTTCCTTACCGGGTTCGCCGATGACAGGCAGTTCGGAGAAATTAGGAAAGACAATAACATAGGTACGCGGACCATCCAGCGTAGCACTGTATTCAAAACCACCGTTGATGATGGCAATGGTATCGAGTTTCTGTGATGGACCATCAGCAGCATAAACGTAGAGTTCTCCCTGACTAAGCCCCTTGAATTGTCCATTCATCTCGAAATGGTCACCATCAGGACCGCAGGAGATAGTTAATAGTGAACAGTGAATAGTGAATAGTAACAGCAAGAAATGCCGTACATATTTTAATATGTGTTTCATAGATTGCATATTACTATTCACTATTCATTAATCACTATTCACGGATTATCTCTTCAACTCCAGGTCGTTGGCTGCATATTTAGCATAGAATGCATCCTTCACGGCCTTGTTGAGAGCCTCCTTCGAGTCATCCTTGTTTCCCATGCGGTTGTAAAGGATAGCCTTCAGGTATTCTGTTGTGGCATCGGGGTTCTTCACATACTTAAGTGTGACAGCAGCCGATGCGTAGTTCTTGTTCAAAATCTGAGCAAGAGCGGCACTATTAGAGTAGATTTCTGAAAAATCCTGCTCAGCCTGTGCAAAATTACCCTGTGCCAAGTGCAGGTTACCGAGTACCTCATTCAGTCCGTTGGCACCAGTAGCAGCAGCAATATAACGCTCAGCAGTGCTCAGGTCGCCAGACTGCAGGGCCAGCATACCAAGGTTGGCCTGTGCCTCAGGCAGATTAGCCGACAGACTCTGTGCCTTCTGGATATACTGCTTGGCAGCATCGTAATTGCCACGTGCATATTGAATGGTAGCCAGATTGTTATAAGCTCTGGCATCATTGGGATATACCTCTGCAGCAAGTTTGTAGATATCCTCCTTCTCATTGAGGTTCTCCTTCAGGGCTGCGCCATAGAGCAGCTCCTCGATGCTCAGTTTAGTAGCATCGTCTTTAATCTGTGCGAGAATCTGATCGTCAGAACGACCTACTGTCTCGTAATTGATGGTCAGACGAGCACGACGCAACTGGGGCAGGATACCATCAGCCAACTCGCGGAAAGCAGAACTGATATTCTTGATCTGCTGCTCGCGCTCCTCAGGATCCTTATACATAGAGAGAACACGCAGGATAACATCCTTGTCCTGAATGTCGCTTGCCTTTACCAACTCCTGGAATCCCTCCCAGTCCTGAGCGGTATACTTGGCATCAACATTAGCCTTCATCTGGATACGCTTCAGCTCCTGGTTTACATACTGTTCAGAATTCTTCTGACGCTCAGCAGCCAGACGGTCGTTGATAGAGAAACCACCATCAGGTGAAGCATAGGCCGATACCTCCACATTATCGAGGTTCAGACCCTCACGATCAGCATTAATCTTCTGAAGCATCTTCACAAACTCCTGAACAGAGTTGTTTGCCAACTCACTCTTGCGGAGATTAGCCTGCTGAATCAAGAACTTGATATTGGCCTCCTGCTTCTGCTTGTTGATGCGCTGATAAGCATCAGGCGCAATGGCAGCCTGAGCAGTGGTCAGCGTCTTCTTATACAATTCAGAAGTAGCGATGACGCCTTCAGCAACCTTCACCTCGGGCACCTTCATCTGCTTGTTGCCGATACGGGCCAAGAAAGTCAGATACATATCGGCCTTGTTGTCATCAGCATACTTGAAATTGGTCTTCATCGTGTAATTACCACCCAAACGGTAAGAGATGGTCTGATCATTACCCATTACCTTCTCACCCTGGAAAGTAGCACTATTGCCTTTCACGATGGTACCATTAGAGTAGCGTAACTCAGGCATAACAGTTACCACAGCCTTACGCTTCATGTATTTCTCTGGGAAGTGACCGTTGATAGTTGCGGGCACTGTACCAGCTTGTGTCTCCAAAGGATTGGGAGTCACGTTGAAATTATCTGCCGACAGCGGACCTAATTTGGAACACGATGCAAAGAGCATCATTGCAGCGGCTGATAAAAGAAAAAGATGTTTGTTCTGCATAAAAATAATTCGAATTGTTTTTAGGGAAAAATAAGTGCCGCGAGCGGGACTCGAACCCGCACGACCGTTTCGGGTCAAGGGATTTTAAGTCCCTCGTGTCTACCAATTCCACCATTGCGGCGCGTTTTCAATGTGCAAAGGTACGGCTAATTCCCGAAACCGCCAAATATTTTATCAATTATTTAGGAGCATCAAGATTTTTTTGTTACCTTTGCACCCAAAATCAGAATAAGGTATGAATATTGAAGCATTAATCAGCAAAGCTGCAGGTGAGGCCGTGAAGGCGCTCTATGGGATGGACGCATCTGAGAAGATGCTGCAGCTGCAGAAGACAAGAAGTGAATTTGAGGGAAACCTGACACTCGTGGTATTCCCCTTTGTAAAAGCTGCTAAGAAAAGTCCTGAGCAGACAGCACAGGAGATTGGCGATTATCTGGTACAAAACTGCTCTGCTGTGGAGAAGTTCAATGTGGTGAAGGGCTTCCTCAACCTAAGTATCGGTGACGGTGCATGGGTAGAATTGCTCAGTGCCATCGATGCCGACGACAACTTTGGAATGAAGAAAGCAACTGATGACTCGCCACTCGTGATGATTGAATACTCTTCGCCCAACACCAATAAGCCCCTCCACCTCGGTCATGTACGCAACAACCTGCTGGGTTGGTCGCTGGCACAAATTATGGAGGCCAACGGAAACAAGGTGGTGAAGACCAATATCGTGAACGATCGTGGAATCCACATCTGTAAGTCGATGCTCGCTTGGCTGAAATATGGCAATGGTGAAACACCTGAGTCTTCTGGCAAAAAAGGCGACCATTTGATTGGCGACTACTATGTGGCTTTCGATAAGCACTATCGCGAGGAAGTCAAGGAACTCGTCGCCCAAGGAATGGATGAGGAGAAAGCTAAGCAGGAAGCCCCACTCATCAAGGAGGCTCACGAAATGCTGGTCAAGTGGGAACAGAACGATCCTGAGGTGCGTGCCCTTTGGGAAAAGATGAACAACTGGGTATATGCAGGCTTCGACGAGACTTATAAAAAACTGGGTGTCGCATTCGACAAGATATATTATGAGTCACAAACCTATTTGAAGGGAAAGGCCAAAGTAGAAGAAGGTCTCGCTAAAGGTCTCTTTGAACGTCATGAGGACAATTCCGTTTGGGCTGATCTTACCAACGAAGGTCTTGATCAAAAGTTGCTGCTCCGTAGCGATGGCACCAGCGTCTATATGACACAGGACATCGGAACTGCTGAGATGCGTTTCCAGGATTATCCCATCGACAAGATGATCTACGTAGTGGGTAATGAGCAGAACTACCACTTCCAAGTGCTCTCCATCTTGCTCGATCGCTTAGGCTTCAAATGGGGCAAGGAGCTTGTTCATTTCTCCTACGGAATGGTGGAACTACCCAATGGTAAGATGAAGAGTCGTGAGGGAACCGTTGTTGATGCAGACGATCTGATGCAGCTAATGGTTGATGATGCCCTGAAGACTTCGATGGAACTGGGCAAATTCGACGATATGAGCGAGACAGAGCGCAATGAGATAGCCCGCATCGTGGGTATGGGTGCTCTGAAGTACTTCATCCTTAAGGTCGATGCCCGTAAGAACATGCTCTTCAATCCTGAGGAGAGCATCGATTTCAATGGTAACACAGGTCCCTTTATTCAATACACCTATGCCCGTATCCGCTCAATCCTCCGCAAGGCGCAGGATATTCCGAGTGATCTGAATACTCTGAATAATCTGAGTACTCTGAGTGAGAAGGAGGTAGAGCTCATCCAGAAGATGAACGAATTCGGCGCAGCTGTCGAGCAAGCTGGTAAGGACTATTCGCCCTCTGGCATCGCCAACTACTGTTATGAACTCACCAAGGTGTTCAATCAGTTCTACCACGACTACTCTATTCTCAACGAGCCTGATGAACAGAAGAAGCTCTTCCGTCTCGTGTTGGCTAAGAATGTAGCCAAGATTATCAAGAATGGTATGGGTCTGCTTGGCATTGAGGTGCCTGAGCGTATGTAAAATAGAATGAACCAGCAGAATCCTCCTGATTACCGCCACGATACCGTACTGCCTTTGCATCCTGACGTAAGGGCAGACGCTTGGGCGGTAGATGCCGCCTGTTCTGGCAATCCTGGGCCGATGGAGTATCAAGCAATCGATCTACAGACTGGCTATCAGGTGTTTCATTTCGGCCCCATTCACGGCACTAATAACATCGGAGAATTCCTCGCTATCGTTCACGCTCTAGCCCTCTGTTGGAATCAAGGCCTGCACAACAAGACCATCTATTCCGACTCTTACAACGCCATCCTCTGGGTTCAGAAGCGCAAATGTAAGACCAAGCTTGAGCGTACCCCTCAGACAGAAAAGCTCTATCAGATCATTCTGCGAGCCGAGCAATGGCTCAATACCCATAATTTCCGAAACCCCATCATTAAATGGGAAACTTCCAAATGGGGCGAGGTTCCCGCTGATTTCGGAAGAAAATAGACAAAAAAAATCGGCATTGCAAGAAGCAGTGCCGATTCTTTTTATTCTTAAGCTAAGTATTAGTCAGCTACGAGTGTGAAACGCTTGAAGGCAACGATCTTCAGATCCTTGTCCTGCTTAGCGAGCCACTGAGCAACAGTAGCCTTGTCGCCGTCGCCGAACTGGAACTCCTGGTCAACCAGACAGCTCTCCTTCAGGAACTTCTGAACACGACCCTTGGCGATGTTCTCAATCATAGGCATCTTCAGCTGAGCCTCACCCTCGACCTTTGCATCAGCAATGACCTTACGAGCCTCGTCAGCCTGCTCCTTGGTGAGCCAGCCCTTAGCGGTGTTGCTCTCGATGTGATCCTCAGAGTCAACGAGGTTGGGGTTGATGCCAGCCTTCTTGAGCTTCATCTCCACGAATTTCTCTACCTGCTCCAGCTTGGTCTTCTCAACAGCGGTCTTGTACTCCTCGTCGAGGATCTTCTGATCAACGCTCTGGGCGTCGAGAGCCACAGGCTTCATAGCAGCTACCTGCATAGCCACGAGGTGACCCTGCTCAGCAGCAGCCTTGTTGGTCTGTACCATGGTGCAGAGAGTGTGCTTACCCATGTGGTCATAGATCTCCACATTGTCACCCTCGAGAGTCAGGTAGCCGTCGAGCTCCATCTTCTCACCAGTGATACCAGAACGCTGTGTCACAGCCTCCTGAGCACTCTGACCATTGATGTCGAGAGCCTTCACAGCCTCGAGGTCAGCAGCCTTAGCAGCGATAGCTGCGTCAAGGATAGCCTGAGTCAGAGCGATGAAGTCAGCACCATTGGCTACGAAGTCGGTCTCACACTTCAAGGCGAGCATAGCTGCGAAGCCATCCACCTTCTTTACGAGTACACAACCATTAGATGTCTCACGGTCGCTACGCTTGGCAGCGATAGCCAGGCCACGCTCACGGAGCAGTTCCTTGGCCTTATCGAAGTCGCCATCAGCCTCGGTCAGAGCCTTCTTTACGTCAGCCAGACCAGCACCAGTCATTGCGCGAAGCTTCTTGATATCGTCAATTGAAATTGCCATTTTATTTACCTTTTTACTTTTTTACCTTTTTACCTTTAACTATTACTCAGCGGCGGGAGCCTCTTCCTCAGCCGCAGGAGCAGCCTCTGCGGGTGCTTCAGCTACGGGAGCCTCTTCCTTGCGGGCCTTGCGAGCCTGACGACGGGGCTTTACTTCCTCCTCGTCGGAATCAGCCTGAGCGTCAGCAGCCTTCTCATCGGCCTTCTCAACCTTGCGCTCCTCGATACCCTCAGCCATAGCGGCGCAGCAGGCATTGAGAATCACCTCAACACTGTCCTTAGCGTCGTCGTTAGCGGGGATTACGAAGTCGATGTTGTTGGGGTCAGAGTTGGTATCAACGATACCGAACACGGGGATACCCAGACGGTTAGCCTCGCGAACGGCAATCTGCTCCTTCAGCACGTCTACAACGAACAGAGCGCTGGGCAGACGGGTCAGGTCGGCGATAGAACCGAGGTTCTTCTCCAGCTTGGCGCGCTGACGGGTAATCTGCAGCAGCTCGCGCTTTGACAGGTTACCAAATGTACCATCATTCATCAATTTGTCGATGTTCGCCATTTTCTTCACGGCCTTGCGAATCGTGGGGAAGTTGGTGAGCATACCACCGGGCCAGCGCTCGATGACGTAAGGCATATTAATGCTTGTAGCCTTCTCAGCAACCACTTCCTTGGTCTGTTTTTTAGTAGCGACGAACAGCACTTTCTTGCCACTCTTGGCAATCTGCTTCAGAGCCTCGGCAGCCTCGTCAATCTTAGCGGCTGTCTTGTGCAGGTCGATGATATGGATACCGTTACGCTCGGTATAGATGTAGGGAGCCATTGAGGGGTTCCACTTACGCTTCAGGTGGCCGAAGTGACAGCCTGCCTGCAGCAACTGGTCAAAATTTGTTCTTGCCATTTTGTTTTCTTGCTTTTTAAATTGTTTACTTTCTTTTTAATTCTTTTAGTCGCTACGCTTGGTAAAAGCGCTAAAGCGATTACTTGTCCAGAATCAGCCCGATGGTAGTCCAAAAGAATCCAACGAGTTTAGATACTAAACGTGTCCAGTATCGATTAACGCTTACTGAACTGGAAGCGACGACGAGCCTTGGGCTGACCTGGCTTCTTACGCTCTACCTCACGGCTGTCACGTGTCAGGAAACCGGCATCCTTCAGCTTCTTCTTGTCCTCTTCGTTGATCTTCACCAAAGCACGGGCGATGGCAAGGCGCAGAGCCTGGCTCTGACCAGTGAAACCACCACCGTCGAGGTTTACCTTGATGTCATACTTCTCAGCAACCTCAAGCAGGTTCAGCGGCTGCTTCACCACATACTGCAGGATAGCTGACGGGAAATAAGTCTCTAATTCTTTCTTGTTGATCGTGATCTTACCTGTACCCTCAGAAACATATACGCGGGCTACAGAGCTCTTACGACGACCTATTGCGTTAATTACTTCCATCTTTCCTTATTATTTATACTGGTTAATATCAATTGCCTTCGGCTTCTGAGCCTCGTGCGGATGTTCTGTACCCTCATAGATGTAGAGGTTGTTCAGCAGGCTGCGTCCGAGGGGACCCTTTGGCAGCATACCCTTCACGGCATGACGGAGGAACTTCTCCACACCACCGTTGCGCTTGCGCAGCTCGGCAGGAGTCTGGAAACGCTGGCCACCAGGATAACCTGTGTAGCGGGTATAGACCTTATCGGTCTCTTTCTTACCAGTAAATACCACCTTATCGGCATTGATAAGGATCACGTTGTCACCGCAGTCAACATGCGGGGTGAAAGTTGGCTTGTACTTTCCGCGAATGAGCTTTGCTACCTTAGAAGCGAGACGACCAACAACCTGGTCTGTGGCATCGATTACCACCCACTCCTTCTTCGCTGTTTCCTTGTTCACGGAAATAGTCTTGTAACTTAAAGTGTTCATTTTTAATTTTACTACTAAAAAACAGTTTAACTTATTAATTAATGTACGCGCATAAACCCACATCCGAGGTCTAACTCCCGGCTGCAAGTCTAACGAACGTAAGAAACGCTGATTCACGAACCGCTACGCCCGGCCAAAGACGCCGCTATTCACACAACATTTCACGGGGATTCTAAGTCTCTCCCCTAAATCGGACTGCAAAGGTACAAACAATTAGTGGAAAGAGGAACGAAGAAAGAGGAAAGCGACTTGATTTTAATATTATTTAACCGAATTAAGTATCTTTAAGTGCTTGTTTTTGGCTGAATGGGGGAATTTTCTTATCTTTGCCACAAAATCGAAAAGAGATGAAAAAGAGGTTTTTCAATAGTCGTGCTTTCCGTCAACTGCTGAGCATTTTAGGTTTCGGCTCTGCAGCTTTTGTTTTCTCAGCTTGCTACGGACCTGTTCCCAGAGAGTATCAGAATGGCGCCTATGCAGACAGCGTCAGCACCATCCTTCAGACAACACTTGAGGGAGCAGACTCGCTTTCTGCGGCTGCTCCCAATACGGAAGTGACGGATTCTATCCAATAACCACTTGAAGTCGCGTTTTATTACTTCTTCTTGCGATAGAAGAAACTGCCAACGGCAATGGCGATGACGAGTAACGTCACAACAAAAGCCCAGATATTAGTCACGCGAGAAGTGGCGGTGATGACGTAGTCATGAGGGATCATACGCTCGCCTGTGAAGGGGTAGTAGACGATGCCATCACGACAGACGCCTGTTCCTGCATCCACAACGGTGCCAGGCATAGAGAGGGTGTAGGGCACGTTGAACCAGAAGATGTTCAGGCGGTTAGCCAGCTCCTTGTTCAAAGCCTTTCCGCATGGGTTCCCCTCATCAAAGAACATGGCATAGGCATCAGAGTGGAAGAACGACCGCAGGGTCTCGGTGGCATTGACATTTAGGATGTCATCGTGGTCTTTTAGCAGGAAGGTAGCCAGCGAGTCATGCAAGGCTATGAATCCCTCGCGACTGACAGGTGGATTGGGGATGGAGTCATAATGACTGACAATGTAGTCGAAACAGACCTGATAGAGATTGTCGTTCAGCCATTTGCTGACGAAGGGTTCCATGTTGCTCAGCTTTTCTGAGGCTTCAGCCCCGCTGAGACCTTCGATGAGGTTGGGATAGCCGGTAAACCAGAAGCTGATCACATCCTTGTCTGCATAGTTGGTGGGGGCTATCTTGAAGGTGTCGCCCACACAGTAGAACACTTCGGTGAAGGTGTATTCGGTGTAGAACCAGCGGAAGTGCTTCTCCAGCTTGGCCTGTGACTTCAGGCGCGTGCCGTTCAGTTGCAAGGGTGTCTCCTGGCACATGTCTTCTAGGGAATGGAATCCACGAGAGAAAGTGGTGGTAACGGTATCGCCTTCCACCTCGGTATGCGTTCCCATGAAGGCTTTTGTGTTCAGACATTCTGGGATGGGTTGTGCCAACCGAACCGCATCGCCCTGCCAGAGTGAATCACGCATGTCCTTCGACATGATGGTGCTATAGCTGACCTCGCGCTCGCAACTGCCGTCTTCGTGGACGATGGTGTGCATCTTGACGTTGGCCTTCTCACAGGATGTAAGGAACAAGGCTGCTCCTAAAACTATTCCGAAAAAACTACTTGTTTTCATAAATCATTTTTCTTAATTGGGTGTAACTGATGAGTTGTTGCTTTGTCTGGCGGCTTGTGTACACATCCTTGAGGGTGCTGCCAGTCGAGAGATGAGAGATATAGTTATGAGGTACTTCATTCGATTGGAGTGACGGCTCTGAGGCAGATATCTGCTGATAGAAAAACAGGCCGACAAGCCAGATGGCGGCTACTGATGAGATGATTCTTAAGGCGATGATGAGGGCAGAGGGCTTTGCTTTTCTTTGTGCCATGATGGTATCGTATTCAGCCTCACCAAGAGTGAGCTCGCCTAGCATTATACTGACAGCCTGCCAGTCATCAGGCAGATCCTGACGCTGTTGCAGCTCAAGAGCCAGCTGTTGCTCTTCTGCTGGAGAGGTCTCGCCTGCGAGATACTTATCTATCAGTTGCTGTATATCTTTGTTTGTCATTGTTTCATCCTCCTTTTAAGTTCTGTGAATACTTTCTTTCGTGCTGCTGAGACCATTGCAATGATTGAGGATTTGGGGATTCCCGTCTGTTCTGCAACCTCATCCGTTGAGAGCCCTTCTATCTGGCGCATCTCAAAGAGTTGACGTTCTCGTGGTTTCAGCAAGGCCATCGCTTCTGATAATAGTCGCTGGGTATCTTGTGCCTCCAGCTGTGCCTCTGGCGAGTTGTAACAGGGGGACGGTTCTTTTGTTACATTATCAAGTGGTCTCACGAAATTAGAGTCCCTATGTGATGATTTCCGATACATGCTTACGCAGCAGTTCTTCGCCACTCTGACGGCCAATACTTCCACATTACGCCCAGCATCGATGTGCTCCAGATAGCGCCAGAGCTGCACCATCGTCTCCTGAGCTGCATCTTCTGCATCCTCTTTATTGCCGAAGAAGTCGAGTCCGACTTTCAGCACTCTTTGGCGCAACTGCGCAGCGATATGTTCGAATTCTGAGCGTGTCATACATCTATAATACGCAGAAAACGAAGAAATATTAAGTTGAAAAGTATCTTTTTTTATAATAACCCACCCTTATCGCGCAATAAGTGTGGGTTATTTCCAAATAAGGGATGGTTATTCGAAAAGTCGAATGTTAACAAATCTTAATGTTCGCCATTGCGAGGATTTTACATTTTACTACTTTTACGTAGGGAAAAGACGGATTTACAACTCAAAAAAACGATTCTACCCATTTTTCCGTTGTTTTTCAGAGCGTTTTTCAGACAGCTTTTTGGACGTCCTGCATAAAAGATGAAATGAGGGCAGTTTTTGCGAAAAAGGAAAAAACACAACAATATTTCAACATTCAAAACCTACTCATGTAATCTCCTTTTATTCCCTTACTGGGAAGCATTTGTCCCCTGCCTGGGAAACAATTGTTTTCTACCTAGGAAACCCTTGTTCCCTAGGGAGGCAGAAAATGGCCCTATTTTAACGGCAAAACAGAAGCACTAAAATTGATTGCGAAAATATTAAACAATAGATAGAAACAAATCGAAGGAACAAACCCATTTGTGACAATTGTGACAGTTGTGACAGTTCTTTTTTCCCAGTTCGCCCCACCCGATTTAACATATATTTATATATATATAATAATATTAATATAATTAAAGTGGTAGGGCTCAAAAATAAACTGTCACAACTGTCACAGCAGTCTTCGACATCTATTCTATATCGAGCAGATCGGCCTCTACACTATCCTTGCTCCCCGTGAAGGCGTGGGTAGAAGTACCATCAGGACCGTCAAGGATAGCCTCCTTGTTCAGTCCATCAATAGGTTCTTCATCCGGATAATTCTTTGGGTCATATTCCATACCTGGACCATCGAGGATTTGTCCCCTAATCAGCTTATAGCCTGCGAAAATGGCAGCTATAAGCAAAACTACTACCACTAATAAAACTACCATCTTTTTCATTTGCGTTTCGCCTTTCTAATAAGTACAATGGCACAAATCAGAGCGATGAGAAGCACGGCAATCACAACAGAGGCGATGATGAGAATCAAGTTGGCCTTGGACTGAGTGGCCTGACTGTTTTTCTCGACCACATTGACGAAAGGATTGACCTGATAGGCACGCAAACGGGGGCAGAAGACCAGATTACACTCTTTGGCGAACTCTGCATAACGATGGGCTCGCTTAATATCACCATCATCAGCCAGACGCTCAGACAAAAAGAGGAGCGAAGCCTGATTCATGACTGCACAACGGATATCGTCGAGGGCCGACTTTCCCAGCCAATAGCACACCATATCGTGATTGCTGAGATTAGCATAGACCATTGAGCGGTAGAAAGTAGCATAGGCACCTTCGTGCGTGTTGTCTGTAGCTTTCTTGATCCATTGGTCGCTGAGTTCCAGAGCATCCTGAAACTGTTGTCGGGCATTCAGGATATCCATCTTCATATGATACCACTCATCGCTGCCCTCTTCGATGACCATCAACACAGAGTCGCGATAGTGATTCTGCAAGTCGAAATATTTTTGGCGGACATCTTTGAGCTGGGTATATAACCCGATTTCTCCACAGACGTGCATCCAAGCATTATAATAATCGACAAGGCCTTGATTATCAAGAACAGACTTGTTAACCATACGAAGCTGTTCCAGTGACTCCAAATGCCTATCAGTTCGAGAACATTGATAAGCCAGCAAGCTGCGGTAACGCCCTATGAGATCAGGACGATGAAGAGAATCGGCAAGACTGATGCAGAGTTCGGCATAATGCAGAGCCGAGTCATTCTTATAGGGTTCGTAAAGCCAGAACAATTTCTCAGCCATCGAGAAACAGCCTTCTGCGCTTTTCTCCGCCTGGAGACTATCCTGATAAATGGCTATCTTTTGTTTTCGCTCAGTTACGTACTGAGGCGACTGAAGGATGGCGTCGTCAATCTGTTGATAGAGTGCGTCGAGGTCAAAAGACTCTTTTTCCTGAGCTGAAATCGTATGGGTAAGTCCCAAGGCTATGATAAGTAAGAGTATGCGTGTCATGTTGCAATCCCTTTCGTTCTTAAGTTGATAATCTGACGGCAAAGATAAGCATTTTTCTTGATTCTTCCAAAGAAAAATGCAAGGAATTGCAACTATTCTTACTTTTCCAGGGTCAAAAAGACGATACCATAAACGAAAAAGAAGATGCAAAGATTGTTTTTAGGAGCAGCGATGACCATGATTATGCTGCTTTGAGGTAGTCATCAAACCCCGTGTGAACAAGCAGCAACCGCTGAATGAAATGGCTCAGGTTGGCGCCCGTATGTTCAGTGTGGAGGAGGCCACCCGCTATGCTGGCGGAATGGCCGACTCACACTGATGGGTGGCGACCGCTACACACCTATCCCAGAGGGCGTTACCTTCGAAGATATCATGATGCGACCAGACAAGTCGATTCCTGAGGTCGACGGCCTCGATCCCTATTCAGAACAGAAGGGTATGAACATCGGTTATGCTTTCTCCGTGAAGAATTCACCTCGCTAACGTTCCCCAACATCGCTTACCGAGTGGAGTTTTAATCTGTACCAGATAGTTTGCAGGATACCTCGCATTGCAAGATAGACAATCTGCGCTAACCATAAGCCGTGATTGCCTAAAGACTTCTCTGACATCAGATAGACGGCGAAGAAAACAAGGGCAGATAAAAATGACGAGACGAGCATGCCACGAGTGGCTGTGATGCCGATGAAGATACCGTCCCAAATAAAAGCGACGCAACCTGCAGCAGGTATCATCCAAGCCCACCAGAGGTATTCGTGAGAGGTTTCGATGACTTGAGCCTCATCTGTCAGCAAGGCGACAATCCACGAGCCTCCTACCATATATAATAAGGTATAGGCTGAGGTCACGATGAGCATCCACATCCAGAGTCTGCGCAACGTCTCGTGGAAGGCTGTGATATTATGGGCTCCGTAAGCCTTACCCCCTAATGCTTCACCAGCGTAGGCAAAGCCGTCCATGAAATAGGAGAAGAAGAGATAGAGCTGTATCAACACCGTATTCACAGACAGGATAACGGCTCCTTGACGGGCGCCTGCAGCAGTAAAGAAGAGGTTGACAGCCACCAGACAGAGCGTACGGAGGAAAATGTCGCGATTAATAGCGAAGAAGGCTCCCATTTTCCGGAACAACCGGTCTTTACGGAAATACCGGAATAACCGACTGTAATTTCTCGCCAGCAGCCCAACAGCCATCAGTAATCCAGCATATTGCGCAATGACCGTTCCAAAGGCCACACCCTCGATCTTCATCCCAAAACCATAAACGAGGGTCAGCGAGGCCAGGATATTCACTATATTCTGCATGATGCTGATCATCATTGGGAAGCGGGTGTTCTGCATACCGATATACCAACCCATCAGACTGAACAAGGCGAGGGAAGCGGGTGCGCCCCAAATGACGATATTAAAATAGGTGGAGGCGAAGGGAACGACATCCGATGTTGGTCCTATCAGCCAGAACATCAGCCATTTAAGCGGAACCTGGAGTATAATTAACAAAAGGGCAATACCCAACGCTATCGACACCGAACGTACCAATAATCTTATGACTTCTGTGAAATCCCTGCGTCCTAAGGCTTGAGCTGTTAATCCGCTGCTGCCCATACGAAGGAAACCGAAGAGCCAGTAGACGAGATTGAAAATCATCGAACCCACCGCCACAGCGCCAATATAGACGGGACTACCCATATGACCCACGATGGCAACATCGATCATCCCCAGTAGCGGTACGGTGATGTTCGACACGATCGAAGGCAGAGCTATCTGCAATATCTGGCGGTCTCTTTGGTTCATATCGGTTGCAAAGTTACGCATTTTTTTGGCGCGTGCCAAAATTTTGCTTAACTTTGCAGCCAGTTATGACGATACTCCTCATAGTGATAGGCTATTTTGCGGTGCTTTTCGGTATCAGTCACCTGACAAGTCGCAAGGCTAATAACAACATGTTCTATCGTGCCAACCGCAAGGCACCTTGGTATATGGTGGCCTTTGGCATGATTGGTGCCTCCATCTCTGGCGTTACCTTCGTATCGGTACCTGGTATGGTGCTGACGTCGCAGATGACCTATCTGCAGATGTGTCTCGGCTTTATCGTAGGCTATCTCGTCATTGCTTTCGTGCTGCTGCCACTCTATTACCGGCTCCAATTGACAAGTATCTACACCTATTTAGGACAACGCTTAGGCAACCGTTCTTATCAAACAGGCGCCTGGTTCTTCCTGCTTTCGAAGATGGTGGGTGCTTCCGTCAGGTTCTATGTAGTGTGTATCATCTTGCAGCAGTTCGTGTTCGAACCAGCTGGTATTCCTTTCATCATAAATGTTGTGGGAATGGTGTTACTCATCTGGCTTTATACCCGCAGAGGCGGCATCGGCACGCTGGTGTTTACGGATACCTTTCAGACCACTTGTCTGTTTACAGCCCTGGTACTCATCATCCTGGAAGCCATCGGGCAATTGCATCTTTCTGTAGGCGAGGCAGTTAATACGATTGCCAATAGCGAGATGAGCCGTATCTTCGTATTCGATGACTGGGTGTCGCCTCACAACTTCTGGAAACAGTTTCTGAGCGGTGCCTTTATCGCTATTGTGATGACGGGACTGGATCAGGATATGATGCAGAAGAACCTGACCTGCAAGACTTTACGTGATGCACAGAAAGACATGTGTACCTACGGTGTTGCTTTCGTACCTGCTAACCTGCTCTTTCTTTCATTAGGTGTGCTGCTAACGATGACATTAGGTACAGAACTGAAGGGCGACGAATTACTCCCCACCTTTGTCCAAGGCACCTCTACTATTCACTCTTCACTATTCACTCTTCACTTATTCGTCCTTGGCATTGTGGCGGCTTCGTTCTCGAGTGCCGACTCCGCTTTGACATCACTTACCACCAGCTACTGCGTCGACATTCGTCGTCAGCCTGATAATGAGTTGTTGAGAAAGCGCATGCATGTGGTGATGTGTGGCATCTTTGTGTTGTTTATCCTTCTGTTCAGAGCCGTCAATTCCACCTCGCTCATCGATGCCGTTTATATCCTCGCTTCCTATACATACGGCCCGCTTCTCGGACTGTTTACTTTCGGACTATTTACCCAAAAGCGGTCCAACGACTGTCTTGTACCCTATCTCTGCATCGCCTCGCCTCTGATTTGCTACGCCCTCGACATTACCACACAACATATCTGGAACTATCGTTTTGGCTATGAACTGCTGATGCTCAATGGTCTCCTTACTTTCGTTGGATTGTGGCTGACCGCAGAAAAAAAGCAAAAATGAAAGACTTTTTTCACTTTTAACCTTTTGTTTTTCACTTTTTTATTGTACCTTTGCAGCGAAAATCGTAACTTATAGAATCAACAATGAACAATTATCTGAAAAAAAGCATTTTGGTATACGCTGCCGGCCTCTTCACAATGACCGCCAGCGCACAGTTGTCAAGCAATCCTGACAAGTTTCTGGGTAACATCACAACTGGTGGCCAAGTTGACTCTGGAAAAGAAAAATTCTATCAACTATGGAACCAAATTACGTGTGAGAATGAAACTAAATGGGATGCCACTGAACCCTCACAAGGCAACTTCACTTTTAGTGGTGGTGACAGGTCGGCGAACTATGCTAAGCAGCATGGTTTCCCATTTAAGTATCATACCCTCGTTTGGGGTGCCCAATATCCAAGTTGGATGAACAACCTTTCTACAGATGAACAGAATAAGGCCCTTGAGGAATATTTTGATGGAGTGAAGGCACATTATCCTAATTTGGAAATCATCGATGTGGTAAATGAGGCTATTACTGGTCACCAACCTGCACCCTACAGAGGCGCATTAGGTGGTGAAGGTCGGACGGGTTATGATTGGATTATCAAAGCTTTTGAGATGGCACATGAACGTTGGCCAAATGCCATTCTCGTGTATAACGACTATAATTCTTTCACTTGGCAGAGATCACAATTCATAGATCTTGTCAGAACACTCCGTGACGCAGGCGCTCCTATCGATGCCTATGGTCATCAGTCACATGATATAACAGATATCAGCAAGAATGACTTTATTAAGTACATGAAAGAAGTGCATGATGCTTTGCAAATGCCTATGTATAGTACGGAGTTCGACATCGGCACGAGTGATGATCAAAAACAATTAACGCAATATAAAAATCTTATCCCTGCCCTTTGGGAAGCCGATTATTGCGCAGGCATCACACTTTGGGGTTATATCTACGGACGTACTTGGACTACTGATGGTAACTCGGGCATCATCAAGAATGGCAATGATCGTCCTGCTATGACTTGGTTGCGTGAATATATGAAGAGCGATGCTGCCAAGAATGCCAAGAGTCCGTTCCCTGGCTTCAAGAAAGAGGCCTCCATCTATGTAAAGCCTCTATCCATAAGAGTTGCCAAAGGTGATGTACTTCCCATTAAGGTACATGCCTCGATGGCAACGAAGACCATTGAGAAAGTTGAGCTTTACGTTGGAGATGATTTGATTGCCACGATGACAGAAGAACCATATGTTACGGAGTGTACAGCAAATACAATAGGTTGGAACACTTTGAAGGCTGTTGTAACAACAACCGACGGTTCTACTTATGAACGTCTGTCACGTTTCAATGTACCCAACTCAACAACGAAACGTGAGCCTTTTAATGAGACTCCAGCAGAGCTGCCGGGCACTATTGTTGTAAGCGAATACGACAAAGGCCCAGCAAATGTTTCATATAATAATGCTTCACGAACTGCCACCACTACTACCAAAGATGGTGGATGGATGGAGTATACCGTCGATGTAAAGGAAGATGGGGTTTATTCATTTGATGCCGAAGTGGCTTCGGCAAACACGAACGGACGCTTCCATCTTGCTGAGTATTCTCTTGATGGTTTGGTGTTCCTCACAGATTTTATTACGATTCCCAAGACTGGCAGCACCACCGAATTCAAAACTATGCATTACACCCTCAAGAAGTCTCTTACGGCAGGACAGCATAGGCTCTGCCTGAATATTGACAAAGGCGGGTTCTGTATTAAAAGCCTTACCTTCCAAAAAGACAGTCAGGATGAGAATATCAGTGTCAGCTTCTCAGAAGATACACCTGTAGCCATTCTCGGAGGCGAGAAAGCTACCATTACTGTGAATGCATCATCTACGACGAGCACTATTGCCAACGTAAAGATGTATATTAACAATCTGCTGATTGCCACGCTCACAGAGGCTCCCTATACCGTTGAGTATGAGCCAGCAGAACAAGGCCGTTATGAGATTATTGCCATCGCTACTGATGTTGACGGCAAGTCTAGCACGGCATCTTATACCCTGAATGTCAATCCTAAGCGTGAACCGTTTGCTGGTGGCAAACCCATCAACATTCCTGGCACGCTGCAGGCCGAGTATTACGATAAGGGTGGCGAAGGTGCCGCTTATCATGATGGTGAAGCAGAGAATAGAGGTGACGCCAATTACCGTACAAACGATGGCGTGGATATCGTAAATGGTAATAACGGCAAGGTCATCGGTTATACAAATACTGGCGAGTGGGTGGAATACACAATCAATGTAAAGGAAACCGGAACCTACAAATACGTAGCTGCTGTTTCTTCAGGTACCACCGGTTCAGGCTTCTCCATCAACATAAGGAATGGTAATACCGTCACGAAGCTGGCGGATGTCAAAGTTCCACAGACGGGCAATAACGACTGGGGTACCTACAAGACAGTGGAAGGTACCGTAGAACTGGAGGCAGGCGAGCAGATACTTCGCCTTACCATCACAGGTTCCAATTGCAATATTGATAAGATTCAATTCAGTTTAGTAACAGGCATCAATGGTGTGACTATCGATGAGCCATCGTCGGATGATGTGCTTTACAACCTCTCTGGCCAGAAGGTGAATGCCAACTACAAGGGCATTATCATCCAGAACGGCAAAAAGAGACTGAATAAATAAAAAAATTATTAGAATGGTTAATAAAACTTACAAACGTACGACGGTAACGTCGGCGCTACCCTATGCCAACGGCGGCGTACACATCGGTCATCTGGCTGGTGTGTATGTGCCCGCTGATATCTATGTGCGCTATCTCAGACTGAAAAAGCGCGAAGTATTGTTTATCGGAGGTTCAGACGAGCATGGTGTGCCTATCACGGTTCGTGCTCGCAAGGAGGGTATCACCCCACAGGATGTCGTAGACCGCTATCATAAAATGATTAAGGACTCTTTCGAAGAGTTTGGTATCTCGTTCGATATTTATAGCCGTACTACTTCAGAAACTCACCATAAGTTTGCTGCCGAATGGTTTAAGAAACTCTACGATGAGGGCAAACTGACGGAGGAGACCACTGAACAGCTCTACGACGAGGAGGCTAAACAGTTCCTTGCCGACCGCTATGTAACGGGCGAATGTCCTCATTGCCACAACGAGGGTGCCTATGGTGACCAGTGCGAGAAGTGCGGACGCGATCTTTCGCCTACAGAGTTGATTAATCCGAAGTCTACCATCTCTGGTTCTACACCTGTGCTGAAGAAGACCAAGAACTGGTATCTTCCTTTGAACGAGTACCAGGATTGGTTGAAGCAGTGGATCCTCGAGGAGCACAAGGAGTGGCGTCCGAACGTTTATGGTCAATGTAAGAGTTGGCTCGATATGGATCTTCAGCCTCGTGCAATGACTCGCGACTTGGATTGGGGTATCCCCGTGCCTGTAAAGGATGCTGAGGGCAAAGTGCTCTATGTTTGGTTTGACGCACCTATCGGCTATGTGTCGAATACGGTCGAGTTGTGTCAGAAAGAGCCCGAGAAATGGGGTAACTGGGAAAAATGGTGGCAGGATGAGGATACACGTCTCGTGCATTTCATCGGTAAGGATAATATCGTGTTCCACTGTATCATCTTCCCTGTGATGATGAAGGCTCACGGCAAATATATCATGCCTGATAACGTGCCTGCCAACGAGTTCCTGAACCTTGAGAACGATAAGATCTCTACCTCTCGTAACTGGGCTGTATGGCTCCATGAGTATCTGGTAGATATGCCTGGCAAGCAGGATGTATTACGCTATGTATTGACAGCCAATGCACCTGAGACCAAGGACAACAACTTCACTTGGAAGGATTTCCAGGATCGTAATAACAACGAGTTGGTAGCTGTATACGGTAATTTCGTGAACCGTGCCCTCCAGTTGACTAAGAAGTACTGGAACGGTGTGGTTCCTGCTTGCGGTGAGTTGCAGGATGTAGACAAGCAGGCCCTTGAGGAGTTCAAGGATGTGAAGGAAAAGGTGGAGGCATTGCTGGAACAGTTCAAGTTCCGTGATGCACAGTTCGAGGCCATGAACCTCGCCCGCATCGGCAACCGCTATATCACCGAGTGCGAGCCTTGGAAGGTTTGGAAGACAGACCCCAAGCGTTGTGAGACCATCCTAAACATCTGCTTACAACTCACAGCCAACCTCGCTATCGCATTTGAGCCGTTCCTGCCATTCTCTTCGAAGAAACTCCGTGAAATGCTGAATATCGATTCATTTGAGTGGGAGCAGTTGGGTAGCACAGATCTCCTGAAAGCTGGTCATCAATTGGGTGAACCCGCCTTACTTTTCGAAAAGATCGAGGACGAGGTGATTCAGAAACAACTCGACAAGCTTGAGGCTACCAAGAAAGCCAATGAGGCAGCCAACTATAAGGCCGTTCCTATCAAGGATACCGTCAGTTTCGAAGAGTTTGAGAAACTCGATATCCGTGTAGGTCTCGTTAAGGATTGTCAGAAGGTGAAGAAGAGCAAAAAGTTGCTGCAGTTCACCATCGATGATGGTTCTGGCACTGATCGCACCATCTGTTCGGGTATCGCTGCTTTCTACGAGAATCCCGAAGAACTCATTGGCAAGCGCATCCTCTTTGTGGCTAATTTCGCACCTCGCCAGATGATGGGCATCGAGAGTCAGGGTATGATCCTCTCAGCCGTTGATGCTGACGAGAGCCTCAGCGTGGTCACTACTACCAAGGATGTCAAGCCTGGTAGTCAGGTGGGATAATTAAAAATACAAAATAAGGCCTGGGTCTTCAGTCTGACAACAACTGATGACCCAGGTCTTTTTCTTTGCAGGCGGCAATAATCTGCTCAATGACCTCGTCCATCTTAGGCACATTTGCAACAATATATGAGGGATAGTCAGCACAGAGTACCACAAGGTTCATAGCCTTCACCTTTACACCATAGTGAGCCTCGAGCATATATCTGTAGAGATTCTGCTGGATACAGTAGTGATAGAATGGAGTGTCGGGCAACGAGATACCGTTGAATCCTCGTTTACCACCAAAAGCTTCCACTATAGGCTGTCCTAAGACATTCACCACCTTGCTGCTACGTTTCCAGTCGTAGATGGTAAACTCATCATCCATCTCTTTGCACACCATATCGATGGTACCCGCGATGTTCAGGTCTGTGTCATAAACGGGCCATTCCTGACGATAGGGGTGTATGTCGTAGTCCATAACAAAGCGGAGGAAGTGTTGTCGCTCCTTTTCCACGCTGATCATCTCCGTCTGATCTTCAAAGGTAAACGGACAGACTTTAGCGAAAGTCCCGTCGCGAAAATAACTCTCCGTCTGCTCGTGTACAAAGGTGCCAACCTCACGGGCCATCTGTCCATTCCGCTCCCATTTCTTCAACGTCTCATCGACAGGAATACCATAACGCTCATACTGTCGCTGAGCTGCTGCCTGGGCATCGAATTTCTCAAAGAAATAGGCAATCAGCGAACTCACAGGCAATAGTCTGGTCTGTCCCTTATAGGTATATACATGCTGCTCAGGCTCAAAGTCTATAAACTGGTCCTGATCATACTTTCCAGCATCGGTAAACCGCAGCATCTTCTCCTCTATCTCTTTCGACCGAGGTATCGCAAATGGTATTTCTAAGGGTTGGTTAGTCATCGTTTCTTTGCTTTTTGCGTGCAAATATACAAACTTTTTTTAAAAGAGCAACGTTTTTTCCAATAAAATGATTACCTTTGCAGAAAATCAACCAATATGAAGGAACTATATTACGCTGACAAGAACCGCTACTCTAACGGAATGGAGTATAAACGTTGTGGACGTTCAGGCGTCTTGCTGCCTAAAGTAAGCCTGGGCTTCTGGCATAACTTCGGAAGTGTCGACCCTTACGAGCGCAGTCGTGAGATAACCCATTATGCCTTTGATCATGGTATCACCCATTTCGATCTGGCCAACAACTATGGTCCTGTATACGGCTCTGCTGAAGAGACGATGGGCAGGTTGATGGACGAGGATTTCCGTCCGTATCGCGATGAGCTCTTCATCTCTTCAAAGGCAGGTTATGACATGTGGCCTGGCCCCTATGGTGACTGGGGATCACGTAAGTATCTCATTGCTTCATTGGATCAGAGTCTGAAACGAATGAAGATTGACTATGTCGACCTCTTCTATAGCCATCGCTATGACCCTGAGACCCCTTTGGAGGAGACGCTTCAAGCACTTGTGGATATTGTACGGGCAGGTAAGGCGCTCTATGTAGGCATCTCCCGTTGGCCGCTAGAGGCAACGCGTTTTGCTGCAAAATATCTGAAGGAACGTGATGTGCCTTTGCTTATCTATCAGGGCAAACTGAATATGCTCGACCGAGAGCCGCAGGAAGAGGGTATCCTTGATTTCTGTGCAGAGGAAGGTATCGGCTTTATTTCATTCTCGCCTTTGGCACAGGGTCTACTTACCGACCGTTACCTCAATGGCATTCCTCAGGACTCCCGCATGTCAAAAGGCAAGTTCCTGAGGGAGGATATGCTTACACCTGAATTACTCAAAAAGCTACGTCATTATAACGAGGTGGCCCAAAATCGCGGAGAGACATTGGCAGAGATGGCTCTGGCGTGGATTCTCCACCAGAAGGGCGTTACCTCTGTTCTGGTAGGTGCCAGCAGCACGACACAATTGGAGAAGAACTTACGTTGCGTAAATGCAACGCCGTTTGATGAAGATTTATAACTCGGATTATTCAGAATACTCAGATTACCCAGACTTATGACACAAATCATTAAAGAAGAAGGAAAGACCATCGTTAAAACTGGTGAGCGCGTAGATACCTTGAACGCTGCACAATTTGAACGGGAAGTGGAGGCTGTATTGGAACCTGGCATCGACCTGGAATTTGACTGCACAGACTTGCAATACATCTCAAGTTCTGGCCTGCGTGTCATTCAAGAGATGATGCGTATCGTCACCCGAAAGCTCAATGGACAAATCAAAGTGACACATGTAAGTGCGCCTATCTTCAAAATCTTCCACATGACCGGATTTACCCGGATTATTACCATTGAAAAATAAAAAGGTAAAAGAAGCATATGGCAGACATTTTCAACAAGGAAGCCTTGGAAGCGCTGGATGCCAAGAGTGAGGCGGAGGAGATGGCACGTGTGGCCTCACCAAAACTGAAACTGGTGCTTGGCGCCATGTTGGCTATGGTGGCTGTGGGCGTCTATTGGTGCGCCTTTGGTACCATCAATGATAAAGTGACGGCTCAAGGTATTGTCTTCCCCTTTGGAGAGGTTAAGGCCGTCAATGACTCTACCATCGGCACCAACGATCGAGTACTGGTGAGTCACGGCCAGGCTTGGTTGGTGCCTGAAACACAAGGCCGGGAAATGCTCTGCTATGTAACCTTCAACGACCTGAGGAAACTGAAACTTGGACAACAGGTACAAGCCACACCCGCTGACCTGCAGCGTGAAAACTGGGGTTATGCCTACGGAACGGTGAAGGGTATTGAACAGTACCCAACCACAAAGGATGATGTCATACGACGGTTAAAACTGGATCCGCTGGCAGCGTTCATCAAAGATGGTGAGGCCATTTACGAGGTGCGGGTCATACTCGATGAGCAAAATGGACATCTTGTCTGGAGCCGTGAAAAGAGCCAAGGGCTGAAGATTAATACGGGCTCGCTCTGTAATATTCAGATCATCACCCAGCAGAAACCCGTCTGGCGAGTACTCATCGGTGCCGTTGACAACGCAGTAGAATCAGCAACAGGCAATTGACAGGAGCATGAGCAAGGTCGTGAAAATGCCAATGGTGATGCAGATGGAATCTGTGGAGTGTGGCGCAGCCTCATTGACAATGATTCTAGCGCATTACGGCAAGTGGTTGCCCTTGGAGGAGGTACGTGCGGCTTGTGGTGTTTCACGCGACGGCAGTTCGGCAAAAGATATCGTACTTGCCGCCAGAAACTACGGTCTGGAGGCAGAGGGTTATCAGGTAACACCTGAAGCACTCGAGGGCATGCAACCCGCCATCATTCATTGGAACTTCAATCATTTTGTTGTCTTCCGAGGCTTCAAGAACGATGTCGCCAGTCTGAACGATCCCAATGCAGGGCCTATAGATGTGCCCATCGATGATTTCAGAAAATCCTTCACGGGTGTAGCCCTGACGTTTGCCCCTACAGAGGCTTTTGAAAAGGAGGGACACCGTACCCGCATCCTGTCATATGTCAGGAAATACCTTCAAGGGGCTGGCGAGGCCTTCTGGCTCACTTTCATCTTTGCTCTCTTAGCGGCTTTCGTCGCCCTCGTCATCCCTCTCTTTACCCGTACCTTCCTTGATGAGATTCTCTCAGGCAAGAACCGCGACTGGAGCTCGACCTTCTTCCTGCTCATGGGAACGGTGGCGCTATTCCAATTCATTTTGGTATTACTACAAGCCCGCTATGCCAAACGAATAGCCGGATCGTTGGCCTTGAAAGGAAATGTAAAGTATCTCAACCATGTACTGCGATTGCCCATCTCTTTCTTCGCCATGCGAAGCGTGGGTGAGTTGCAACAACGCCAACATCTGAATGAGACCATCACACACTCACTGGTGGAAGTGCTGGCACCACAAATCATCAACATCGCCCTACTCGTACTCTACCTCGCCCTGATGCTCAGTTATTCGGTCATACTGACCTTAGTTGGTATCATTGCTGCTGTGGTCAATCTGCTTATTGTACAGTACCATTCCAATCAACGTATCAACCTCATCCACTCTATGGAACAGAGCACAGGCAGATATTTCTCTGCTACCGTTTCATGTATTGATAATATGGAGAGTATCAAGGCTGCGGGTGCTGAGACGGGTTTCTTTGAATACTGGAGCGGTCTTTGGGCCAAAAAATTCAATATGGAAGGTAACGCCACCGAACAACAATTGAAAATGGGGTTGCTGCCTATCCTCGTAAACGGACTGGTCAATACCACCATCCTCATACTTGGTGCCTTATTGATTCTGAAAGGAGAACTTTCAGTAGGTATGCTTTTGGCCTTCCAAGGATTTATGTCATCGTTCCTTTCACCTGTCAACGACATCGTCAATGCCTCGAAGACCATCGTAGTGATGCGCAGCCAGATGGAGCGTATCGAGGATGTGATGAAATTCCCAGAAGACCACCGCGAGAATGAGGGAGAAATGTTTGAGGGCAAATTGGGTGGACTGGTAGAATTGAAAAACGTCACCTTCGGCTACTCCACCCTCCAACCTCCGCTTATCGAGAATTTCAACCTACGTATCGAACCTGGTCACAGCGTAGCCATCGTTGGGAGCAGTGGTTGCGGCAAGTCGACACTTGCAAAACTCATCTCCGGACTCTATAAACCGTGGTCGGGAGAGATCCTCTTCGATGGAAGACCCATAGAAAGTATTTCTTCTGAGGAACTGACAAACTCCGTAGCCGTCATCGACCAGAATGTTGTACTCTTCGACGATACCGTTGCCCAGAACATCCGTATGTGGGACGAGAGTATCGAGGACTTCACACTGATGATGGCCTGTAACGATGCCCAGATACGTGATGATATCGTCAGTCGTCCTGATGGATTCGGCACAAAACTCGTCAGAGGCGGACAGAACTTCTCCGGTGGCCAACGTCAGCGGATGGAAATAGCCACAGCCTTGGCTAAAGAGCCCGCTGTGCTGATTATGGACGAAGCCACCTCGGCCCTCGATCCGAAGACAGAAGATGAGGTGATGGCTTCAATCCGTCTGATGGGACCCACACAAATGATTATTGCACATCGTCTCTCAACCATCCGTGACTGTGACGAAATCCTCGTCATGGATCAGGGAAGGATTCTCCAGCGTGGCACCCACGAGACGCTGATAGAGCAGGAAGGATTATATAGGGATTTAATGAAGAGTGAATAGCCATGGCCATCTATATCAAACAGATCAATAAGCGTAGACAGCTGGAGCGAAGCCTCCTGGCAGAAGCCCTGGACCGTGGCGCCCAGAGATTGGGATTCCTGCGCCGAAAGAAGGCTATACCACAAACAAGCCAATCGGCACTCAGGCAGATTCTCGATGCATTAGGCATCAAGGACTATGACCTGGAGGAGAATGACATCGTTTCGCCTGAGGAGCAACTGACAGGCATTCTACGACCCCGTGGCATTCTCATGCGTCGTATTCGTCTGACTGGCGAATGGTGGCGCGAATGTGTCGGACCTCTGCTCGGCTACGCCAAAGATGGTCAGCTTCTGGCCCTGACGCCCACCAGCAGCGGACTAGGTTATCATTACCGCGACCGCAATGGCATCATCAGAAATATCGGCAAGAAGGAGATGGAACAAGAACTCAAGCCCATAGCCTTAACATTTACCAAACCACTACCCTTGCGGGCGCTAGGTATCAAGGATCTGATCAACTTTGCTTGGGATGTCGTATCTGGACCCAATGCCTTGATGCTCTGTCTGGCAGCCCTTGTCGTAGTGCTACTGGGTATGTTTACCCCTATGGCCAACAAACTTATCTTTGATACGGTCATTCCTACGGGCGATGCCTCCGACCTGTTGCCTATCACAGGACTGCTGTTAGGAGCCACCATCGGTACGATGCTGCTCACACTCACCCGTAACCTCTATATTACCCGTGTGCAGCATATCGTTGACCTTCACACCCAGAACTCTATCATGGCCCGTACCTTTCTGCTCTCGCCCACCTTCTTCTCCAAGAACGCCAGTGGCGAACTGAGTGCCAAGATCAATAATGTGTCTATCCTCTCTGGCATGATCAATGAGACCATCATCGGCGCAGGACTCTCTGCCGTACTCTCACTGATTTATCTCATGCAGCTGTGGATCTACGGCCGATCACTGCTCTTCCCCGCCCTTGGCATCCTGGCCCTTCAGACAATTATCCTCTTATTGGTTTACAGACGGACGGTCCGTATCCAGGGCATGTACACTGAGAAAGCAACCAAGCTCAGCGGATTAGAATATAATATGTTTGCCGGCATTCAGAAAATCAAGTTGACGGGCTCTGAGAACCGCGCTTTTACTCGATGGCTCGACCATTATACCGACCAGGCGCGACTGCTCTATAATCCTGCCTTTATCTCTCGTATGTATTCGGCTCTGACCGCCTTCCTCGCTATCGGAGGCACCATGCTCATTTTCTGGTCTACCCTCTCAAACAACGTCTCGCCGTCCGACTATATTGCATTCAGTTCGGCTTTTGGCATGATGACGGCAGCGATGGCACAGATGAAAACCATAGTGCCGACACTGGCACAGATCAAGCCCCTCCTGAACTCCGTTAAACCCATTCTGGAAGCAGTGCCTGAGATGGAAGCCAAAGCTCCGCAAGTAGAAGATCTGTTTGGTGGCATCGATGTCAGCGGACTGAGTTTCCGTTATGAAGAAGAAGGGCCACTGGTGCTCGACAACCTCTCACTCCGTATAGAACCAGGTGAGTATGTAGGACTCGTAGGCCGTTCAGGCAGTGGTAAGTCTACGTTTATGCGTTTGCTTCTAGGCTTTGAACAACCACTCTCAGGAGGTATCTATTACGACAATTACGACCTGGCGAAAGTCGATAAGACCAGTCTGCGCCGGAGGATTGGCTGTTGTCTGCAAAGTGGCAACCTCTTCACGGGCGATCTCTTCCAAAATATCACCATCACAGCACCCTGGGCTACACATGAAGACGCTTGGGAGGCTCTGCGGATGGCAAGCCTTGAGGAAGATGTGCGCAGAATGCCTATGGGACTGAATACCCTCATCAGCGAGAGCGGTAGTGGTCTCAGTGGTGGACAGAAACAGCGTATCCTTATCGCCAGAGCCCTGATTTCGAAGCCTGATATCATTTTCTTTGACGAAGCCACGTCTGCTCTCGACAATATCTCCCAGAAACAAGTCAGCGAAAATCTCGACCAACTTAACTGTACCCGTGTTGTCATTGCCCAGCGCCTATCTACTATCCGTCATTGCGACCGAATCATCGTGCTCGACAAAGGTAAGATCGCCGAACAAGGCACCTACGAGGAACTCATGGAGCGGAAAGGCCTCTTCTACGAAATGTCATTACGTCAATTATAAACTATAGATAAGATGAATAAAAAAGGTATCCACAAAAATAAAGAAGAGCTGGCATCAGAACGACGCCAACTCACTCTGGATGAATTGTCAAGGGTAACGGGAGGTGTTACTGCACCTTCGACGTCATCGGACCACGTACACCCTTATAACTCTTCAAAAAAGCCTTAGCAGAACCGAAGCTGAGGAACATATCCAAACGCACGGGGATATGGTTCTCATCGTCGGTCACGTAGAAACGGATCAGCTCATGGCTCTTGCCATTTTCATTCTCCCAGAACGAGAATACCAGACAACGGAACTTCTCCTTAGTGCTATCCATCTTATAATTGGTCTTACCGCGATAGCTCAGCCAGGAGTTTGACAAGCTGCGTGCGTCACTAATAGGCATGGGAATCACCTCGCCCTTCTTCAGCTTCGCCGCATCAAAGTTACGGGCACGAAGGAAGATGGACATCATATCATAGATACAATTCTTATAAGTACTCGTCTTCCAATGTACTGCACCATCGGCATCGATACGATGCTTTTTCAACTGGCAATTGCCGCCAGGATAGGAATACCACACCTCATCGACATAGTAACGACTTCCCTCACGGGCTCCCTTACGGAAATAAAGGGGCGAGAGGTCAGGATTACAGTAGCTGAGCAGGGTGTCGCGCATCATGAAATACTTGTCGAGAGTATTGTTACCCCTCGTAATCAGGTATGAACGCCAGGCATCCTTTCCTTCAAACTTTGTCATTTTGGTATCCATCGTAGCGGTACCTACCGTAAACCAGATAAGTTTCCAGTTAAACTTCAGGTCATATTCCAATACCTCGCCCGACTTGAAGGCCGTATTCTCAATGCCGCACTGCGCCTGAGCCATCATTGGCATAAGGGCTAAGAGGTAAATCACGATTTTTTTCATTGTCATATTCATTATTTATCTTATCACTTTTCACTCCTATAGTTTCACTCCCTTGGTTTTGAGATATTCCTTACCCAACTGCTTGGCCCGCTCAAAGTTACGGTTCTTTAACTTCTTCTCCTGATCGGGCTTCTGCTTGGTAATAGCAGCAGGTTTCTGGCGGAAACGAGGCTGTTCTGTCATCTTCCACGACTTGGTCACATCCCATTTCTCCTTGCATTCTATCTCCTGAGGATAATAATAGACCGATTCTGCCTGACGGTCGGCAGCATAGTCACCTGTATCCCAGATACCATTGCCGTTAGCATCAACAAAGGCACGCATATAGTACTTGCCTGGTGTGAGATACTCAAATCGCGCCGAGCCGTTCTTCACACGTACTTCTCTCTCAGGTGTGTCTGAACTGCTGAGCAGCTGTACAATAATCGAGGTATCGGCCACCGCCAGACCGCTGACATTGATGATCAGCAGACTGAACTCATCCGGTCCTTTCACCTTGATACCTTGTTTATTGGCTTTAGAGATGGTGCCATAGATATCGATGAAGGCGGCAGAATCGACCTCAAAGCTGTATTCCGTTTCCAGACGCCAGTCAACCAACAACTCGTATTGTCGTACAGAATTCTCCATCTGTCGGAACTCACAGGGCGCCTGATACCATACGGAGTCGATCATCGAATAAAGATGAATCTTCGAAGTGTCGCAGACCTCCAATGGTGTTGGCATCTCAACGGTAATTCTTGAATAGGGAGTGGCCGCAGAAGGCACATTGTATTTCACTTCCAGGGGCTTGACGGGATAGATGGAGTCGTAGGGTTGGCCGTTTTTCTTGCGCTTCTCCTGTTGCTTCTGCCACTTTTCCATCTCCTTGGCCAGTTCTTTCACACGCTTCTCATGCATGACCTTAGGCAACATCTCCACAGCAGAGTCGGTATAAAGCACCAGATTACCCAGCGTATCGGTCATGTGATAGGTAATATCCATGCGAAGGGTGTCCTGATTGACGAGTGCGGTATCACGTAACCAATAGTGAATGGTGTCACGTTTCTCGTTGGTCTCTACGACAAAGGCACTGTCTGAATTGAAGTTTAAGCCCTTGATCTCAGGTACTATCGAGTCTCCATAGGTAAAATACATCGATAGCTTGTTTGGCTCGGCACGTTCTGTCTTCAACAGATAGCGATCTGTCTGAGGGTGTGTAAACGCCAAAAGCGTGACATCATCAGGCAAGAAATGTGTGTAAGGCACTTGTCGCAGCGCATCGATATGCAGCGAGTCGCGCCAGATGGTATCTGTACGGGTATCTGGCTTCGACGATGGACTGTATTCCTCATGATTAAAGGCTATCATCTCACCTTTCTGTTTAAAGCAGAAGTCACCATCCATATCCTGAAGGGCATAGGCACGATAGGTGCCAGGCGCCACACCTTTTACCACAAAATGACCTCGACCGTCTGTACGAGAGATACGCATCAGCGGTTTCGTGGTAAAAACAGTATCCGACAAATCATCATAGAGTCCAACAGCGATGCCTTTTATAGGCTCCAAGTTACTGGCATCCAACACATAACCAGCAATCTCGAAGGTATCAATCTGCTCACCTGTCGAGAAGGTAAAGGTATAGTTACCCAAGGGGTTACCCTCATTATTATCGGTAATGGCATCACTGAAGTCGATGGTATAGGTAGTATTCTCCTTCAATGTGTCCTTCAGTTCCACCACAATCTTCTTGCCAGCACCCTTGATTTCCGGCATTTCCAACTGAGGCGGCGAGACAATCACTTTCTCACTTGCATTGTCTATTTTGATAAACTCATCGAAATAGATGGTAATCTTGTTCGTTTTGACATTGGTAGCCCTGTCTTCTGGCGTACTACCTACCACCACAGGAGGGTCATCGTCATACCAGCCGCCATCGGGCTGTCCCATACGGGCACAAGCAATGAAAAGTAAAAAGGTAAAAAGGTAAAAAGGTAAGAAGAGCTCCTTACCCTTACACCTTCTATAGATTACTTCAAATAGCTTTTTCATATTTTACCTTTTTACCCTTTTACTTTTTTACCTTTACTTGTTCAGCGTCAACAACTGCTCGATGGTCTCACGGCTATTGCTCAGACGAGGCACTTTGTGCTGACCACCCAGCTTACCACGAAGCTTCAGCCAGTCGTTGAAGAGATTCGGCCGCGCCTCAATGATTTCAAGATGCTGCAGGGTGATGTTCTTATAACGCTTAGCCTCGTAGTCGGAATTGACCTCCTGCAGGCGCTGGTCGAGCAAATCGGAGAACTGTTGCAGATCATCGGGTCGCTTGGCAAACTCGATGAGCCACTGGTGACGACATTTCGCATTGGCATCCATGAACACAGGTGCGGCAGTGTATTCAGACACCTCTGCCCCCGTCTTTTCACAAGCGTAGGCCAATCCCTTCTCAGCATTATCAACGATCAGCTCCTCGCCAAAGGCATTGATAAAGTGTTTCGTACGACCAGTAATGATAAACTTATAGGGATTGGTCGAGGTAAACTGGATAGTATCTCCAATCTCATATCGCCACAGTCCGCAGCAGGTAGAGATGACCATTGCATAGTTCTTGCCAGTCTCAACACCCCAAAGTGGAACGGCATCACCCCCATCCATGGGGATAAACTCATAGAACACATCATAGTCGAGCATGAGCAGCATCGACTTGTCATTCGGATCGTTCTGCAGACCGAAGAATCCCTCGCTGGCATTATAAGTCTCCATATAATGCATCCTGGGCGAGGTGATGAGTTGCTCATACTGCTTACGATAGGGTGTAAAGGCCACGCCTCCGTGGAAGAACATCTCGATATTCGGCCAAACCTCCTCCAAATGCGTCTTGCCCGATATCTCCATCATCCTGGTAAGCACGGACAACATCCACGAAGGAACACCCGAAATGTTCGTCACATTCTTGTTCATCGCCTCACGCGCTATCTTGTCGCGTTTGATCTCGAAATCAGATATCAGGGCTGTCTTTTTCTTGGGAATACGCACCAGATTAGCCAGCGGATTGATATTCTCAATAAGGATGGCGCTGAGATCGCCTACCAACGAATCTTTCAGATTATAGTTGGGTGCGTGGCTGCCGCCAAGAATCAGCGACCGTCCATCGAAAATACGTGATTTAGGATTGTTCTGCAGATACATCGCTACTGCATCAAAACCGCCCTTATAGTGCATCCGTTTCAAACCCTCGCGACTGACGGGAATAAACTTCGACTTGTCATTGGTAGTTCCCGACGATTTGGCATACCATTTCACGCGACCAGGCCAGAGGACATCTGTTTCCCCATGTCGCATGCGGTCGATGCTATCCTTCAACTCTTCGTAGGTGTTAATTGGGATATTTTTTGTAAATTCGTCATAGCCTTTCATCGTGGCGAAGGCATGATTCCGACCGAATTCCGTTTCTTTTGCCTCAGCAATCAGCCGGCCTAACACTGCTTCCTGCAATGCCTTTCCCTCGTTCTGATGCTTCTCCAACTCCAGTTGGCGAGACTCAAACACCTTTCTTACTATGCCAGTAATACTCATTCCTTTTTGCGCAATTCGGCTGCAAATTTACGCAATTCCATTGTAATAGGGGAAAATTTTACGTTTTTTTTATATTATTTCTTGGTAGTTTCATCTGTTTTGCTTACTTTTGTGAACTGAAGTCTGCAACCGATAGAGAGAAGAAATCATGAAGCCCTTCAGACATATCTTGTTTTCAGCCATCCTCCTGGCCTTTGCCAACGAGGCTGCCGCCCAGACGCTCACTCAATCCGCGCGCAGGGCGAGACTCGATAGTGCCCTCACAGCCCGCTACTACCGCACACCCTACGACACCAACTTTGTAATCAGGCCCGAGGGTAAGCTCACGTTAAAACTCAGACTGAACCAGACGGGTAATGACTTCCACGCCAAGGGTACAGTGAACGGCTTCTACTCGGAGGCCGATCTCAAGACCAGCCACAAGACTACCATGAGCATTGGCGCCTCCTATCGTGGCATTTCCGCTGCTGTTGCTATCAATCCTGCCAAGATGAAAGGTTTATACAAAGACTACGAGTTCAACCTCAACTACTATAGCAGTCGCCTGAGTCTTGACTTTAGCTACCAGCGATCGGAAACACTGGCGGGCGATTTCACAGGCGACAAAGGCGACTTGCGTCTGGAATCGGGAGAAGCACTGCTGAAAGTATTGAATATAGCGGGCTATTACACCTTCAACCACCGGCGGTTCTCTTATCCTGCAGCCTTCACACAGAGCTACATCCAGCGCCGTTCAGCAGGCTCCTGGCTCGCAGGCATCAGCTATCAGGGCGGTAGCATCAAGACCACCGATGATCTGAAAGCAAGGAATCCCAATGCTCCCGATGTCCGTATCTACCTCGGACATGTAGGCATCGGCGGCGGCTATGGCTACAACTGGGTGCCTAGCAGGAAATGGCTGCTCCATTTATCCGTACTGCCTACCGTCGTAGTCTACAATCGTAATAACATGACAGTCAATGGCGAGCGCAAGGAGGCGCAACATATGCGTCTTAACATGCTTTTCAATGAGCGTGCTGCTGTCGTCTACAACTTCTCACCCCGTTATTTCGCCAGTCTTACCGCCGTGGTCAACAACTCTGTCTTTAAGGATGACAATGTCACAGTCAACCAGAACAAATGGCGCGCCCGTGCCTCCTTCGGTATGAGATTATAAACAATAAGCAATATGAAAACAAAACATGTACAGTATGAAACTCACGGCACTTGCTCGAAACTGATTGATGTAACTGCCGACGAGAACAATGTGATTCAGCAGGTGTTTTTCTTAGGAGGATGCAATGGTAACCTTCAGGGCGTCAGCCAATTGGTTCGTGGCCAGCATATCGACGATGTTATCAAACGTCTCGATGGCATCCGCTGCGGCACAAAGGGCACTTCCTGCCCAGACCAGCTCTGCAGAGCCCTTGAACAGCTGAAGCAAGCCCCGCTAAATGATGAAATATAAAGACCTATTCATCGACTTCGACGATACACTCTACGATACCCACGGCAATGCGGTCATTGCCCTGAGCGAGACGTTTGAGTATTTCCGTTTAGACCGCTATTTCGAAAACCCACAAGTGTTCTACGATGCCTATTGGACGGCAAATATCGATCTATGGACGCAATATGCCAAAGGCGAAATTACTCGCGATTATTTAATAGTAGAGCGATTTAAGAGACCACTGATGGTTAGCAAAAAGTTTAGAGCGGAATGTGAAGAGCCTACCTCTCAACTCTTACCTCTCAACCCTTACCTCTTAAAAATCAGCGACAAGTTTCTTGACTTCTGCGCCACGAAACCTGGTGTCATCGATGGTGCACACGAAGTGATGGATTACCTGAAACAAAGGGGTTATCGGATGCATATGTGTAGTAATGGTTTCCACGAAGTGCAGTACAAGAAGCTTGATGCTTGTGGCCTGCACAATTACTTCGACACTATTATCTTGAGCGAAGATGCTGGCGTCAACAAACCCTCAAAAGCCTACTTCGATTATGCCCTCAAAGTTTCTGGTGCCAATCGCGAAACAACACTCATGATAGGCGACAATCTGCAGAGCGACATTATTGGCGCTTTGAATGCCGGTCTCGATGCGATGCTGTTCAACCGTTGGCAAGTACCGCCAGAGGAACACCCACAGAATCTAACGTTTGTTGTTTCGACCCTCAGCGAGATTAAAACAATTCTCTAATATGCAAATAAATATCGACCAAACGAAATGGTACGACCGTATTTGGGCCGCATTCATCTTTTTCACGCGATTGCCTTTCTGGCGATTGCATCAGCCGTCGAAAGAAAGCTATAATTCCATTGTTGAGTATTGGCCTTTGACGGGCTGGCTCACTGGAGGTGCAATGGCAGCGACACTTTACTTCGGAAGTCTTGTGCTGCCTTATGCCGTTGCCATTTTGTTAGCGATTGCGGTGAGACTGCTGATCACGGGTGCCTTGCATGAGGATGGTTTGGCTGATTTCCTAGATGGTTTCGGAGGCGGAGGCTCAGACCGCGAACGCATCCTCACCATCATGAAAGATTCACATATCGGCACTTATGGCGTTATCGGACTTCTCCTTTACCATCTGTTGTTGTTTGCGACACTCTTATCGATGTCGCCCATAATGGCTACTCTGACCATTCTGGCAGCAACGCCATACGCCAGAATGGTGACAGCTGAACTTATTCTGATGATGCCATATGCCAGACGGGAGGAAGAGGCGAAGAATAAAACCATTTATCGGAAGTTCGGCGCTTGGGCTGGCATCGGCCTCGCCATACAAGGTTTGTTGCCAATGGGCTTATTTCTATGGTATACAGAATTATCTTGGGAGATGATTATCTTTATCCCATGTCTCGTGATGTATTTCCTCTATCTGCTCATCTGGAACAAGCTTCGCGGCTATACAGGTGATTGTTGCGGAGCCGTCTGTCTGTTGGTAGAGCTAACAGTATATTTAGTTGTATGTGCGCTATGAAAAAGATTATTCTGATTACTGGTGGCCAGCGTTCAGGAAAGAGCAAGAAGGCGGAAGAAATGGCATTAAGCCTAAGTCCGAATCCCGTCTATATGGCGACAGCACATATCTGGGACGAGGAATTTCGTGAGCGTGTTCGCAAGCATCAGGAACGTCGCGGTCCTCAATGGACAAACATCGAGGAAGAAACAAAATTAAGCCTACACGATATGACGGGCAGAGTGGTCGTTATTGACTGCGTGACACTCTGGCTGACGAATTTTTTCTTTGCTCATAACTCCGATGTCGATAAATCACTTGAATTGGCTAAGGCTGAATTTGATAAGTTCACAGAGCCTGATGCCACCTATATTTTTGTCACCAATGAAATTGGTAGCGGTGGTGTCAGCGACAATGCTATCCAACGAAAATTTACCGATCTTGAAGGCTGGATGAACCAATATATTGCCTCCAAAGCTGACGAAGTAATTTTGATGGTTAGTGGAATACCCTTAAAAGTAAAAGGGTAAAAAAGTAAAGATGAAAACGTTCGACATACAGCCACTTGACAAGTCGATGCAGGCTGCGATTCAGAAAAAGATCGACAACTTGAACAAGCCCAAAGGCGCACTAGGCCGTCTGGAAGAATTGGCGATGCAAATCTGTCTGATTCAGCAGACCTTAGAGCCTTCTTTGGCACATCCTTGTCATCTGCTCTTGGGTGGCGATCACGGCGTTGAGCGCGAGGGAGTCAGTGTCTCGCCTCGTGAGGTCACTTGGCAACAAATGATTAACTTCACTCGTGGTGGTGGCGGTGTCAATATGTTCTGTCGTCAACACGGCTTCAAACTCCGCATCGTCGATGTTGGTGTCGACTACGATTTCTCGAATATTGATGGCATCATTGACCGAAAAATAGCTCGAGGCACTAAGAACTTCCTCTACGAGCCCGCTATAAGCGAAGAGGAGTTCGATCGTGCGATTCAGATTGGCTCTGACCTCGTTGACGATTGTGCTGCTGAGGGCTGTCGCATACTCTGTATTGGCGAAATGGGCATTGGTAACACCTCGCCTTCCAGCATCTGGATGAGTATCTTTGGCAACATCCCCCTCAAAGACTGCATCGGTGCAGGTGCAGGTCTCAACAACGATGGCATCCGTCATAAATACGAGGTGTTGTCGAAGGCTGTGTCACAATGGGGTCAGGATACTTTGTGTCATGCGCATGACACAAAGTATCCTGACCCCATTGTGACACTCCGCTACTTTGGTGGTTTCGAGATGATTGCCGCTATTGGTGCAATGCTCCGTGCTGCTGAACAACACCTTATCATATTAGTCGATGGCTTCATCATGACCGCTTGTGCTTTGGCGGCAATTCGACTTTATCCTGCCTCACAAGACTATATGATCTTCACCCATTGTGGCGATGAATCCGGCCACAAGATGATGCTCGACATCATAAACGCTAATCCCCTACTCCATCTTGGTCTCCGTCTTGGCGAAGGTACTGGTGCCCTTTGCGCTTTCCCCATCATCGACTCTGCCGTCCGCATGATGAACGAGATGAACAACTTCGACAACGCGAAGATTACCAAATACTTCTGATGACGATACTGGCTACAACCAGCAGTACCATCAATATCTCAGCCGTTCGATTCACGCGGACGGCTGTCTTCATGTCTGCGATGGTGAGAGGACGATCGTTGGTGCCGATGTAGGGTTTATCGAAGAGTTGGCCGAAATAATAGTGAGGGCCACCGAAACGACAATCAAGAATGCCAGCAAGGGCAGCTTCTGGATAGCCACTATTGGGAGATGCGTGATTTGATCCGTTCTTCCAGACAAAGCGCAATAGCCCCAAATGTCCATTGCCCAAGATCATTAGAAAGGCGGTGAGGCGGGCGGGGATATAGTTGGCGATATCATCGATATGGGCAGCCCAACAACCAAAGTCACGATAACGATCTGTCTTATAGCCAATCATCGAGTCGAGGGTATTTACCATTTTATAAGCCAACATACCAGGAGTACCTAGAATAGCAAACCAGAACAAAGGAGCAATCACCCCATCACTCAAATTCTCCGCCAAGGTTTCCAATGCCGCAGTACGAACCTCTTGCGCAGAAAGTTCGCTGGTATCGCGCCCTACGATACGTGCCACTTGCTGACGACCTTCTTCAAGGCTTCGATCCAAAGCCAAAAACACAGCCCATACCTCACGAATCAAGGTGGTTCCCGCCAAACAATAAAAGATAGCCAGAATATCGAACAGATAAAGAAGCACAGGAATCTGATATACCTGCTCATGAGTTCCATCGAAGATAAACAGAGCGAAGATGCCTAAGAGTTTTCGAAGCATCCAAGCGATGACGAAAACAAACAGAATCAGTCCAATAGCCGTCAAAGCACCTTTCAACTTGCGATAACTCCCCTTGTTCAGGCTATGCTCGAAGGTAGAAATAACCTTGCCGAACCACACGATAGGATGTGGCAGTCGCACTGGGTCGCCAAAGATGAGGTCGAGCACCCAACCAATCAAAAGGGTTATTGCATTAGCCATTCATTGCAAAGGTACACATTATTTTATAAACATGCAATTTTTTCTCAGAAAAACGCACCGACTTTCAGAAAAAAGCATTACCTTTGCATCGTGATTCAGAAATGAGTCACCCATGAAGGTTCGCTTAGCCGCGATTAATTGGGAACTGGAGTGTGAATCTCCGACTGTCCCGCAGCAGTGAACTCCATTATGGCTCTTAAGCATAAACGCCATTGAGTATTCTCGAGAAGGCGCTTGGGAGTGGAGGAAAGTCTGAAGACCAGCCTTTATCGGAAACCAGCCGAATGCTCTCGATGTAAGGGCACAAAGCGCAACTAAATTTTTGTGGGATTATGAAACATGAATCAATTGTCGTCGTGTACGACAGCTGTCAGGCTATTGCTGAGGAGATAGCCGACAAATTGGGTGCTGAGACCGTCAGCGTCCAGAGTATGAACAGCAGGCAGATAGAGAACTGTCAGAGTCTGGTCCTTGCCGTTGAGTTTCAGGCCGATGGTTTCCTGTCACCCCATTGGCAGTACACCTATCTCATCTTCCGCGAAGCTGATTTGGGTGGAAAGAATGTTGCTGTCTTTGTGGCACATGGAAACAGACATGATAATGGTGTCATTGTCAAGGAGTTCTGCGACAGCCTCAGGGAAAACGGTGCTCACATCGTAGGCGACCAACTCTATGTCGGCACGCCTACGTGGAATCTCAATAACTGGGTTTGCGCCATCTCACCGAACTTGTAACCACTCAAAACCATAACCAATTATGCAGTACATCTTAATTGTAGCCCTCGAGTTTGTCATAGCCTTCGTCGGCGTCGGCATGCTCATCAGGTACTATAACCACAAAGCATAAGCTATAGTTTTATCTCCATGGTCGTTTTCTGTACCTTCATCCCCATGTGCTTGTAGAAGCTCCATGCCGGATCATTCCCCTCCCACACGTTCAGGGTGATGTTGTTGCAGCCTATTGACAGGGCATAATCACGGACATGTTCATACAATGCCTTTCCGACGTGTTTGCCGCGCGCCTTCTCGTCCACACAGATGTCATCGATATACAGCGTCTTGATGTCCTCTAGCAATTTGTCATCCCTGACTTCTGTTATCAGACAGAAAGCATGCCCCTGTACCATTCCGTCATCAAACACGAAGACGGGTTTGCTGTCATCCTCCAATAGGGCTTCCAGTTCTTGCTCGTTATACTTGGTTGTATTGGGCTTGAACAAGTCCGGACGTATCACATGATGCACCATATCCACCTGATGCAGCAGTTCAATGATACGCCCGATATCCTTCTTATTCGCCTTTCTAATCATTCTTCTTTGCTTATTTCAGATTTTTCTTTGCTTGTTCTTGTGCCTCGATGACCTTGTCGCACCATTGGTCGAACTCTGGGTCTTCCACCTGCAGCTCAGGATGGGCGAGAATATAGCTGACACAACGACGCACACCCTCGTCGAAACGGGTGGTAGCCTGGAATCCGGGAACGGCACGTTTCAACTTTGTGCAGTCGAAGATGACCGTAGCCGCCTTGTCGCCAATGAGGTTACCTTCCAAGTCATACTCCTTTGGACAGACAGCTGCCAGGAATTCGGAAGCCACATGATAGAGCTTGGGTGTAACGTTCAAAGCGTTGCCCACACACTCATAGATCTGGTCCCACGTCAGCTGCTCATCACTCATAATCTGGAAAGCCTCACCGATAGCCTTCGGATTGCCGAGCAGACCGATAAAACCGCGTGCAAAGTCCTCGTTCCAAGTCAGTGTCCACAGAGAAGAACCGTCACCATGCACCAGCACAGGCTTGCCCTCCTGCATACGCTTCAGAACTGCCCAACTGCCTTTCGGTCCGTGAATACTCAAGGGCACACCGCGTTCGCAGTAGGTATGCGAGGGGCGCACGATGGTCACGGGGAATCCGTTCTCGCGGTATTCGTGCATCAGCAGTTCCTCGCAGGCAATCTTGTTGCGTGAATACTGCCAGTGGGGATTCGCCAACGCTGTTCCCTCGGTGATATAAGGACTGCGCGCCGGCTTTGCATAGGCCGAGGCTGATGAGATATAGACATACTGCCGGGTGCGTCCGCTGAACAATCGGATATCGCGCTCTACCTGTTCAGTCACAAAACCGATGAACTCGCAGACGGCATCAAACTGCGTATCGCCCAATAGACGCAGCACGGTCTCCATATCGTCAATGTCGGCAATCACTTGTTTCACACTTCCTGGCACCTCATGTTTACGGGTACCTCTGTTCAGCAACCACAGCTCATGGCCGCTCTCTGCTAACTGTCGGGTAATGGCACTGCTAATCGTGCCCGTACCACCAATCATAAGAATTCTCATAGACATCTATATTTTCTTAAATCCATCTTATTATTCATTCTCTGCTATTTCAATGAGTTCCTCCATTTTATCGATAATGAAGTTGGCTCCGGCATCTTTGAGTTCCTCTCTGCTACCATTGCCCCAGGTCACACCGCAAGTCCTTGCTCCGGCATTGGCGCCCATCAGAATATCTACGGCCATATCTCCGACAACGAGCGTCTCGCTGGCATCAAAGTGCATCGCAGCGAGGGTCTTCAGCACTGGCTCCGGCTTGGGCTTCGCCTCCTTGACGTCATCGGCCCCTATTAAATAAGATATGTAATCCGCAATGCCCATATCGCGAGTCAGCTCCATGAGTGAATTGCGTGAACGCGACGAAGCAATAGTAAGCACGAAGCCTTGTGCCTTCAGAATTTCCAAGGTCTTGACAACACCGGGAAATGCTTCCGGCGTGATCTTCTGCAGATTCTCATTGAAGATTCTGCGGTAGGTTTCAGCACATCGAGGGATGAGTTCTTCCTGAATATCTGGAAACAGTGTCCTGAAACACCCGGCCAATGGCAGACCAATGGTAGATGCGCACTCTGCCTCAGTGCGACTTGGCAGTTGCATCTCTTTGATGGCCATCTGCATGGTAGTGACGATGTTCCGTCTGGTATCACCCAGCGTCCCGTCAAAATCAAATATCATCAGTTTTATACTCATACCTCTTATTCCATTCAAGCCACAAACTTACTTGATATACTTCACCTTCGAAGCATCACGAGGCTTGGCAGCGGGCTGCTCGTCAGGATAGCCGATAGCAAGGATGTAGTTCAGCTTATAATCAGCGGGGATGTCAAGACGGTCGAAGAAGAACTTACACTTTTCGTTCGACAGCAGAAAGCGTACGGGACCACCAAGGCAGCATGTGCCGAGGCCCAACGACTGCGCTGCCAACATCATGTTCTCACCCAGCAGACCAGCATCCAGCTCGCCACCTCCATTGGCTGGAGTGCAGACACAGATGAGGGCTGGCGCACCATAAAACTGACTTCTGCCAGCTGCCTCGTTCACGTCGGCTATCAGCTTCTGATCCTCCACCACACGGACAATCCACGGCTGGCGGTTCATACCGCTGGGTGCATTGATGCCACACTTGACAACGGTCTCCAGTTTTGCGTGCTCTACAGGTTTATCGAGATACTTGCGGATAGAACGACGCGCCATCATATTGGTCAGTACAGGATTCACTTCCATCTGCATATCGGCCTCGATGGCAGCCACCTGGTCGCGCGACTCATAGCGTTTGATGACCTTACCATCACGTCCGATGAGGAATTTGGTGAAATTCCACTTGATATCGCCACCTCCAGCCTGCGCTTTCAGCCAAGTATAGAGCGGATGTACTTTCTCGCCGTTCACATCAATCTTGTCAAACTGCGGGAAGTGGATGTCGAAATTAGCCGTACAGAACTGGTGAATCTCCTGAATCGTACCAGGCGCCTGCTGGCCGAACTGGTTGCAAGGGAAATCGAGGATCTCAAAACCCTGACTCTTATACTTCTGATAAAGCGGCTCCAAGTCTTTATACTGTGGCGTGAATCCGCATCTCGTGGCGGTGTTCACAATCAGCAGCACCTTGTCCTTGTACTCGGCAAGAGACACATCTTTGCCACCGTCGTCCTTCACTGTGAAATCATACACACTACTCTGTGCTGTCATTGTCAGCACACTCATCATTGCCATCAGGCAGAACATAAGTCTTTTCATCATTTTCATTTTATTTGTTGGTTTGTCCGGCAAATATACGCAAAAATTCCCGAAATGCTGCTATTTTGCCTCGGGATTTATGTTTTATTGGGAAAAAAGTTCAGGATGCGAGGCAAACGTCGAAAGACGTGGGGTCAAACGTCGAAGGTGATTTGGAAGCAGCCCATATTCTTCATACCTTTGCACTGTCAAAAGTCAAACGACGAAAACATAGTATTAACAATTTAAAATAGTAAAAGTTATGAAGAAAATGATTATCGCCCTCGTGGCAATGGTGATGATGGCAATGAGTACTAACGCTCAGAGTATTGACAACAACAGCAAGCTGACCTTCGATCGCATGGCAAGCTATCTGGAACTGACCGTCAATCAGATAGAACCCGTGAAGAAGGCAATGGCTCAGTTCGACAACATGTTGGGAACCATCAACTATCAACAGGATGCCTCTATAGCTGGTGAGGCTTGGGAAACAATCCAGAATCGCCATAAGCAGACGATGAAGAAGATTCTCAGCGAGAAGCAGTATGACAAGTACGTGAAGACCCTCGACCTGACGGCCAAGAATACAGCCGAGCGCATCATGGATCAGCAGTTGGCCAACAGATAAACTCACTTGTATACACATACATTATTAATGTAGCATCTCTTCCGCATAGAGATTATGCGGGAGAGATTTTGTTATTTCATTAATTATTCGTAACTTTGCCCACGATGAAGAAGATACAGGTAAAAGATGTGTGGCTGTTTGTGGCACAGGTGCTGCTGTTGTCGCTGACTCTGCTGTCGCCAGGACTCATCAGCTATGTCACAAGCCACAACCCCCAATTAGCGTGGGAGTCGTTGACGGTATCAGCCTATTGGCTGGCTCCGGCTATTGTGGTCTATCTCCTTAACTTCTACCTGTGCGTCCCCCTATTGTGGTTCCATCATCGTCGCTGGCAGTTCGTTGTAGCCAATATCGTTCTCATTTTGGCCACCAACGCCCATGTGATCTTTAAAGATTTCAAATCACTGCCCGATAATTTACTGGCAGGTTATTCCTCATTTCTGATTTTTGCCATGCTCGTTAATCTGATGGCTATCGGCATCGCCCTGAGCATCCGCTATGTCATGCGACAGAGCGAGAAGAAACAGAAGGAAGTAGAGGCAGAACTGGCATGGTTGAAGAATCAGATCAACCCCCATTTCCTGTTTAATACCCTCAACAACATTTCCAGTCTGACGCAGATTGATGCTGACAAAGCCCAAGATACCGTGATGCAGTTGAGCGACCTGCTGCGCTATGCGATGTATGAGACCAACAAGCCGAAAGTGCCGCTTGAGGGCGAAGTGGAGTTTATGCGCAACTATATCGAACTGATGAAACTGCGCTGCAATGAGATGACGACTGTTAATGGTCAATGGTCAATAGTCAATGGTCAATCAGAAGTGGCACCCTTGCTCTTCATTTCGCTCATCGAGAACGCTTTCAAACATGGTATGAACAGCAATGCTCCAGCCACTATCGACATCAGTCTGATGCAGAAAGATGACACGCTCGTCTTCACTTCCGATAACACCAACAACCCCAAGCCCACCAAGGACCGCAGCGGTTCGGGCATCGGATTGGAGAACACCCGTCGCCGTCTGGATCTGCTCTATCAAGGTCGCTACCAATGGGAACAGACTATCACGCCAGAGAATATCTATCACGTTAAAATCACTATTCAGCTATGAGACCTATGACCTGCATGATTGTTGATGACGAACCTTTGGCCGTCCGCCTTTTGGAGTCGTATGTTGAGAAGACGCCAGACTTACAGTTGATAGCATCGTTTACAGACTCCATTACTGCCATCAACGCCATCAAGGCGCAGAAGCCCAACCTGCTGTTCCTTGATATCCAAATGCCGAATATCGACGGAATGGAGTTAGCTCATAGTCTGCCTGAAGAGACGCGTGTGGTCTTCACCACTGCTTTTAAGGAATATGCTTTCGAAAGCTATGAGGTGAATGCCCTCGACTTTCTGCTGAAACCTATTCGTTACAACAAGTTCCTCGCTGCCGTCGAAAAAGCCAGGAAATTATATCAGCAAGAACCCGTTGCCCGGCCTCAACAGCCCAATACCGTTTTCATCCGCGTCGATGGCGAATGGCGCAACATATCCATCGACCAGATTACCTACGTCAATGGTATGAAAGACTATGTGCTGTTCTATCTCGACAACGAACCCAAGGCGCTGATATCCCATCTGACGATGAAAGCCGTTGAGGACATGTTGCCCAAGGACCGCTTCTTGCGCATCCATCGCTCCTACATCATTGCCGTCGATAAGATTCAGAAGGTAGACCGCAACGATTGTGTCTACATCGGCAAGGAGATCATCCATATCCCCGATGGCTACCTACAAACCTTCCGCCAGTTCCTCGAAACCCGCTCAATAGAAAAAAGATAAGATATGAAAATGAGAAAAAGACTTATACTATTTATCGCTTCAGCTATGCTATTGGCGATGGGATATGCTCAGGGTTTCAAAAATCCTGTGCTGCCAGGCTTTCATGCCGACCCAAGCGTGTGCAGGGCGGGAGATGACTTCTATCTTGTAAACAGCACGTTTCAGTATTTCCCTGGCGTGCCGGTGTTCCACTCAAAAGACCTCATTCATTGGGAACAGGTGGGAAACTGTCTGACACGACCCTCGCAGGTGGACTTGAAGGGCACCGACGGCAACAGCGGCATCTATGCACCAACCATCCGCTACCACAAGGGGCGGTTCTATATGGTGACAACAGTGTTCCCCTCGCGTCGTCACTTCTATGTATGGACAGACAATCCCGCTGGGGAATGGTCAGAGCCTATCGTAATTGACTTCGCCATCGGCAGCTGCGACCCCACGCTCTATTGGGAGGATGATAAGTGCTATTTCCTGTGGAAGGAGGGCGACATCAAGATATGCGAGATTGACGTAGAGACGGGTAAGCAACTGGGCGAGATTCACCATCTGGGAACGGGCCTTGGCGGACGTTATCCTGAGGGACCACATATCTATAAAAAGGATGGCTACTACTATCTGCTGCTGGCAGAAGGAGGCACGGAGCACGGCCATCATGTGAACATCCTGCGCAGCCGCAGTCTCTTCGGTCCCTACGAACCGAACCCAGCCAATCCCATTCTCTCGCACTTCAATATGAAGATGCAGAACAGTCCGATTCAGGGGCTTGGTCATGCTGATCTTGTACAGGGTACTGATGGTTCTTGGTGGATGATTTGCTTGGGCTATCGCACCAGCGGCTATCTGCAGCATGTGATGGGCCGCGAGACGATGCTGGCACCCGTGAAATGGGAAGCTGGTGAATGGCCGGTGGTGAATGGCGATGGCACGTTGCAGATAGACATGCAATGCAAGACGCTGCCTTTGGTGCCGATGACGCTAGAACCTGTGAGAGAAGAATTTAACTACGTCAAGCGCGATGCACCTGCCGATAGTTATCATTCTTTGGGACTGCCAATGGGCTGGATGAGTCTCTGCAATCCCGATTATACCAAATACTCGCTGACAGAGCACAAGGGATTCCTGCGGCTCCGTCCCAGCACGATTGACCTCAGTGAGACAGCCAATCCTACCTTCGTGGCCCGCCGTCAGACTGAACTGAACTTCACTGCCACAGCTCTTTTAGACCTCTCACACCTCACAGAAGGTATGCAGGCTGGTATCACCGCCTACGCCGCACCGTTGAACCATTATGATGTGGTGGCAGAGCGTCGCAACGGAAAACTCTTCGTTAAGTCAAATGTCCGCCTCGGACAGACTAATCATAGTGAGCGGGAGATAGAATTAGCCGGCAATAGCGTCTATCTGCGCATTACCTCCGATCGTGACTTCTACTATATGATGGTATCGGAGAACGGCACAGATTTCACCACATTGGCCAAGATGGAATACCGTTTCCTCAGCACAGAAACCATTGGTGGTTTCACTGGTGTCATGCTCGGCCTCTTTGCACAGAGCAACCAGAAGAATGACCTAGGATATGTGGATGTGGATTGGTGTGAAACAGATATTTAATGATGAGATATCCACCGATGATCTGAAGCAGCAGGCCAGGCCAGCCGACGGTGAAATCGGCGATGGTGGCAGCAATACCGCCAGTGAGAATTAACTCACCGAGTGCTCCGATGGCTTTTGTTACAAGTATGACACCGATGAGAATTGGCAGACTGATGGTCTTGAAGTGCTGAGCAGCCAGTCCCGCAACAAGGGCAAGTACAGCGAGCTTCATCGTCATCACGGGCAGTACCTCGGTGGCAGGCATACCTGTCAGTAGATGATTCACCAGCGGCGAAGCCAGCGCTGCGAGCAGTCCCGTCTTCCAGCCGAACTTATAGGCTCCGACGAGGATGACCAATGACAGGGGCGAGAAGATGATACCGCCCTGTGGGATGAGGTGGAACACCTGAGGCAATACCAGATTGCAAGCTACGAATATCGCTGCCCACATATAGGTCTTTGCCTCGTCATAATTCAATGTGTAAAGTCTTACTGTTGCTTCCATATCGTTGATTGTTTAATTAGAAATTCACGTTGATACCGCCCGAGACCAAGGCTTACTCGTATTCTTCAGGCTTCTTGGGCAACAACGGTTTTATCTCTCGTTCAAAGATGCCTTTCTCAACAATTCTATAGTGCGGACGATATGCCTCACGGTATTCAGGAGAATGGCTGATGGCATATTTCCCAACAGTGAGGATACTGTCAATAAACGCACGATCTTGCCCCAAGCGGGGGAGACCAATTTCCATCTGGTCAATCGTACTAATAATCTTGTGCCATTCGTCACGCCAAGACTCAACAGAAGGACGCTTCTCTGAATTTGCGCTACGGATAAAGGCATTAAGCAGTAAGTCCTCCGTTATCAGGTTCTCCTTGATGGCTCTGATGCTGACACGAATGTACTGACCATTAACACCACATGGCTCATAATACCAAGGCATCAAATCATCAAGACTGGTCGTTTGCAACTCCTCGTCAAGATACGCCTTTACCCTCTGCCTGTCAGACACCAGGTGCTCGGCTCCCATATAGTCCTGAAAACACGACTTGTAGATGTCTAACAGCCGGGACTCTGGATAAGTCTCCATCTGTCTGCTGACAAAACCACGTATATCCTGTGCAGGAAGCATATAGGGAAACAGCATGGCACAAAAGAAGAGTATTACTTTCATTTCTTTGTTGGTTTGTCCGGCAAATATACGCAAAAAATCCCGAAGTGCTGCTATTTTGCCTCGGGATTTATGTTTTATTGGGAAAATCTTTCAGGATACGAGACCCGAAGGCTTATTTTATGGCAGTTTCCATGCTTTAGGTAGGCATTTTCTACATTTTTGCGAGCATCTCTCAGAAAATAAGTGGCTCTTGTTCAGCAATAAGGGTCACTTATTACGCAATAAGAACCACTTATTTGGAAATAGTTGGCTCTTGCGTAGGCCTCATATTATCAGAGGATAGTTTCTTTTCCACGCGTATACGCATAATTGTTATATCCACTTTTTATGTGACCCTTCTGACCCTTCTACCCCCCAAAGAAGAAACGCGTCTTTTGCATTAGGGGTCAGAAAGGTCAAAAGGGTCACTTCTTTTCTATGTTTACTTACCTTCGTACCATTCTTTTAAGACGTAGAAGGCTTTCTTCTTCTCGCCTTTGTCGCTGAAAAGGCCCTTGCGGTTGTAATAGTCCTGAACGTCGGGCAGCACACGACGTGGTGAACGGAAATCCTTCAAGATCCAAGGCGTTGTGCCAGCGAGGCCCTCTATCTTGTCGAGCATCGCACAGTTTTCGCGGTAGAGGTTCTCCTGGAACTCCTCCGTCCACCGCTGGTTCTTGGCACCGTGATAGCCGTATTTGGCTCCACCACCGAACTCGCTGACGATGACGGGTTTGTTGTAGGGGATTTCCCAGCGCATCTTCGGGGCATCGTTCACATCGCGGTACCAGCCGATATACTGATTAAAACTCACCACATCGACATACTGGTTCATATTATCGTTCAGACGGTTCACATAGTTCGAAGCACCCGTCACCTCCATCGCCATCGAGATGAGGCGCGTGTTGTCGAGCGTGCGGGCATATTGGGCAAGATTGCCAAGGAACTGGTCGCGCTCAGGAGAGTGAGGCGTCTCGTTGGCAATGCTCCAGATGATGACGTTAGCACGGTTGTGGTCGCGGGCAATCATATCACGCAGCTGGTTCTGGGCGTTCTCGTAGGTCTTGGGATTTTTCCACGCGATGGTCCAATAGACGGGAATCTCCGACCACACCAGGATACCCATCTTCTCTGCCTCGCGCACCATCTCTTCGTGGTGGGGATAGTGGGCCAGACGTACGAAGTTGCAGCCCAGCTGCTTGGCCCATCCCAGGAGTGTGCGGGCATCCTCAGCCGTATTAGCACGTCCACCGCCATTAGGTTTCTCATTATGGATGGAGATGCCTTTCAGGAAGATGGGCTGACCATTGAGCAGAATCTGTTTGTCACGCGTCTCGATGGTGCGGAAGCCGATGCTGTCGGAAATGGTGGATGTATCCAGAGAGATGTCCACACGATAACGTTTCGGACTCTCGGGGCTCCAAAGCGACAACTTTTTAGAATGAAGAGTGAATAGTGAATAGTGAATAGTACCATCAGAATCGGTGGTGAGGGTCTTTTTCAGTTTAAGCTCAGGGATGCTGACGGTGACGGTGTGACCGGCTTCTGCCTTGTTGAGTTTGGCGCTGAAACTGATGTCGCGATTCTTTGCCTTCGCATCAGCCTTCTGTAATTGCAGGCTGTAATCTTCGAGGTACACGGGCGTCACCTTCACCAACTTCACATCGCGGGTGATGCCGCCGTAGTTCCACCAGTCGAAGATCTGTGTGGGAACATCCTCGGCATGACGCTTGTTGTCGACCTTGACGATGATGGTGTTCTCTCCCTCTTTCAGCAGGTCGCTGATATCGTAGTTGAATGGTGTGAAGCCACCGATGTGATGTCCCACATGCCGGCTGTTCACATAGACATGGCAGTCGTAGTTGACGGCACCGAAATACAACAGCGTCCGCACATCCTGCATCGGCACGGCCTGAAAACTCTTCTTGAACCAAACTGTCCCTTCATAGAAGAACAGTCGCTCGTCCTGTGTGTTCCAATCACCGGGAATCCGCATGGTGGGCGATTTGTCGAAGTCGTACTCAATCAGGTCTTCCGGCTTCTGCGGCTTGGCATTCTGGAAGAATCCCCATCGTGTGGGGTTCATGCGGTAGTCGTAATAGCCCTCCTCCTGCACATCGACGATGTAGTTCCACTCGCCGTTGAGCGACATGCTCTCATAGGCATTGACGTTTTGGATCAGGGGTTGCGCAATGGCTGTTGTCACCGTGAGGAACCCGCCTCCGATGACTGAAAGGATGATATTCAAGAAATGTCTCATAATGTGTTGATTTTGGTGCAAAGATAATAAAAATCTGCATAATTTTGATTTATTCGCTCAATTATTCGTAACTTTGCACCCACAAAATAACACAAATGATCATCAACTAAACAGAAAAATGGAAAAAAAGATTGTTTTAGTGACAGGTGCCAATAAAGGCATCGGCTATGGAATTGCGAAACACCTCGGCCTCAGTGGCTGGCAAGTGATCATCGGCGCACGTGATGAGCAGCGCGCAGAGAAAGCCATCAGTGAACTCAAAGCTCAGGGCATCGATGTGCTCGGATGGGTGAATATTGAACTGAAAGACCTCGCCAATATCGAACAGGCCGCCAAGGAGATCAACGAGAAATATCCGGAGCTGACACTGCTCGTGAACAATGCCGGTATCCCTGGCGACATGAGTGTGGACAGCGAACATACAGAGATCAGTGTCATCCGCGAGACACTTGATGTGAACTTCATCGGCACTTTCGCCCTCACCAAGGCGCTGATACCTCTGATTGCAAAGAACAGTGGCCGTATCGCCAATGTCACCGTGCCCTCAGAGATCAGTCCCTATTGGCATCCGCTGGCTTACGTGGCCAGCAAGGCAGCACAGAATGCGATGATGGGGGTGATGGCCATTGAATTCCAGCAGGGCAATACGCCTGTGGAGATATTCTCTGTTCACCCTGGTCCTACGACCACTGATCTGAACGGTAATATGGCGCTTCCCGGCTTCCACGATATCGAGACCGTTGGCCAGAAATTCGCCGAACTCATCAATGATGGAAAGAACCATCAAGGCGAGTTTATCGAACTTTATCCGATCGTAAAGGAAGATTAGGCTTTTGTGGCGTCTTGGATGACCAGGCCTGCCAACGTAAAGCCGAAGATGGCAGTGATATGGGCGAGTGAACCATTTGTCTGAGGTTTATCAAAGGACGACGGTTCCTCGCCTTCATCTGTTGGACAGCCACGATTTTCAAGCAGTTCGTCGCTATAAACCACTTGGAATTTCTTTTCGGGGAACTGTCCGTAATGCTTGAATTTCTTGCGGATGGCACGTGCCAATGGATCGCCTTGCACCTTCCAGAACTCCGTCACCTTGATGCGAGTGGGGTCTAGTTTCAAGGCTGCACCCATCGAAGAAAAAAACATCGCCCTCGTCTTACAGGCCGTCAGAATCAGCTGTGCCTTATCCTTCAAAGAGTCGATGGCATCGATGATGTAATCGTAGTTGTCAAGATTGAACTCCTCGGCAGTCTCTTGCGAAAAAATCTTCTGCAACGCCGTAATCTCTGCTGAGGGATTGATGCTGAGCAGACGCTCTTTCAGCGCTTCCACCTTCACCTGTCCTACGGTCTTCGTGGTGGCCATCAGCTGGCGGTTGATATTGGTGATGCACACGCGGTCGCTGTCCACAATCGTCAACTGATGGATGCCGCTTCGCACCAGACTCTCAGCGCACCACGAGCCAACACCGCCCACACCAAAGATGATCACGCGTTTCTGGGCGATGCGTTCCATCACCTCATTGCCCAGCAATAATTCTGAGCGTCTGAATATTGCATCTTGTATTGCCATTTCGGCTGCAAAGGTACTGCTTTTCTTCTAAAAAGCCATCTAAAAAGTTCCAAAAACGTATTATTCACATTTGAGGGCTTCGGTGGAGGTGGAATGCCGGACTTCGGTCTTCACCCTCAATGAGCCATTCACTGCCGTAAGATAAATCCTTATTCAGGGAAAGAATACACCAGATACTGAGCGTTGGGCTCGGTAGGATAGTTGGTGAGTCGTCCGGAGCGGGTTACAAACGACAGGATGCCACTGTATACGCCCTTGCCGAAGATGAACTGATCGCCGTAGATGTTGATGTAATGAATACGTCGGGCGTCATAGTTCAGAAGCCGTTCTACATCCATGACCGGCATGCCGTCGATCAAGACCAATGAGGGTAAGGTTTTATTGTACTGGTCCTGTTCTGTCTGGACCATCAGCTGTTGTACGCCATTGAATTTCCTTTTCGAGACACATCTCACATATTCAAGCAGCACCTCTCTGATGGTCAGGAACTGACGGTACTCATCAAGATTATAGGAGAGATAGGGGTGGATGCCATAGATGGTTTCGTCATAGTCTAATGGCTTTCCTTCTTCGGCCGTGTCGTCCGAATTATCACCCAGTTTTATTTCCCGTTTGGCAGGTGTAATGGCTATCTGATGCCGCTGCATGTCGAGGGAGCGGGCTTCCACCTCGCTGCGTTTGTAGTGGAACACGAGATGAGGGAGCCGCTTGGGGAGCAAGGTGGCAAAAGGACTGATCATTTCAATGGGCAGACTCTCGCCGGTAGAGGATACGGCACTGAGCACCAACGGCAGTTTACCGTGGATGCCGTAGGTGTAAAAGACGGCGGTGGAGTCGTCGACCATCTTTCCCTCAAAATAATGTATCTGCTTGCCGATGATGCTTAAGGAAGGCAGAATCTGGCTGCCTTTGTAAGTCTTGCCGCCATAGACATTGCTGACACGTGCCTTGATGATATGTCCTTCTATCTCGCGCTCATCAACGGCCTTCTGACTTACCAGATCCGCCGTTCCATCAGCCGTCACTCCGCAACTATCACCTGTCACCCACTTGATATCGTCATCAGCGCTCTTGTAAAGCGGATTGATGATGGCCACAAGCTGTTGAGACACCTGGGCGTTGTCGCGGGTATAGACTGACAACACATAGTAGCCGCTATGGAGGTGGGAAGGCAGTTCTATCACACCTCTCCCCTCCCCGCCTTTAAGACCTACCACAACGCCGGCAGCCAGACCATGCGCGTCGCACAGTTCGGCATAGGCTATCTGGGCATTAGCGTCCGTCACGCTGACCTGCATCGCCTCACCAGCAAGATACCAGGGGCGATTGGTCTCGACACGAATGGCAGATAAAGGTAAAAAGGTAAAAGGGTAAAAAAGTAAAACACCTAACACCCAAAACCTTAAACCTTTAATTATGTTTCTGATATTTATACGATTCATATCACCTTTTTTTACCTTTTTACTTTTTTACCTTTTTACTTTTAATAGCTATAATCCTCCTCTAATGACCAGAAGTCGGGCTCTTCTGTATAGGCGCCTCTCTGTCTGACATCGAGTTGATACTTTGTTGCCCAAGCCGTATTCAACGGTCCTCCTCCATTCATTCTGTTATCCTCCCATTCGCAGAGGTACATTCCCTGACGGGCTATTCGTACGCAGTCGTCTATGGAACAGTCTTTGAGCCAGACGCGTTTGTCACCGTTATAAATGCGGTTGATAGAGAAATCACGAGGATCAAAGAAAAACCTGTATCTGGCGGTATTCATCGTGCACCCTATAAACCCTATCACGGATTTGTGTGCCGTGAGGCAATGGATATTGGATGGCAGGGCAGACGGTAGCGGTGTGAACAATCCTCCCATCTCAGAACTGGCCTGGCGCAGCGCAAGTTCATACTCATATTCATCCTTTGAGATGGCACGCTGTTGCACCAGCCCGCTGTATTTGTAATAGAGACGCTCATCGCTATTGTCAATGTCGTAAAGCTTGAGTCGTTGGATGTGATGGCCGTCATAATGGGTGCTGACTTCCACCTGGTTACTCGAGCCTATGCCATTCCTCCACCCACGTTCAGGAAATATGCCAATGGAATCGACCTTCTGTCTTTTTTCTATGTCGAAATACACGTAGGTGATGTAATCCGGATGCACTTCCCAGGTCTCAGTGTATGACCAGGAATAGTAATTTGTCTTGTTGGCCTCAAAGGGAGTCTCTGGGGTGACGAGCACATCGATCTGGCTTTCCGGCGTGTTCTGCACCCCTACAACGCTTGCTATCTTCTCTGTCCGGAGAGGTTGCTGAGGTTCTGATTCATAGACCTCACCATCCGCCTCAATATGCAGATAATACGCTACGTTAGGATCCAACTGGTCAATCCAGCAGGCGTAATAGTCGTCGGTGGCCTGCGCCTTGTATTCAGAGCCGTCGCTGCCGTGTACAGAAACACTGGCTCCCGTGACCATCCTGGCTGCATGGGAAGCCTTCATATCCTGTGTGCGCGACAGGTAGAACTTATTCAATTCCCCAGAACATATCGTGCCTTCGACAACGAGCAAGTTGGAATCCTTATCAGCAATGTCCGCTTCGTATTCATCAACACAAGAAGTGAAGAGGAGAGAAGGAGTAAAGGAGAGAAGGAGTAAGTAGAATACTCTGCAGCAGACATTCCAGATTCCACTTAAATTTTTATTTATTGTCTTCATATTCAATTGAACTTAATATTAAGTGAAACATAAGGAATGGCAGTGCCAAACACAGACAGCCTATACCCTTTTATATTGTCCCCTTCATTGACATAATAGATATTATAGGCATTCCTGCGTGCAAGGGCGTTGTACACACCGATGGAGAACGACGTGTGAAGGAAACTGGTGAGTCGATGGGTCGGCTCGATATTGAACGCAAGGTCCAGACGCATATAATCGGGAATACGGTAGGTGTTGCGGTCGGAATAATAGGGCATGAATTTCTGGTAGTACGTATTGTAATACTTGCCTGTTGGCAGCGTCGTCGGACGGCCGGTGGCGTAGTTGAAGTTGCTTGAAAAGCTGTATCTCTCAGTAAACTTGAGGTTGAGCACAGCCTTCACCTCATGGGGCCGGTCGTATTCGGAAGGATACCAGTCACCATCGTTCACGGGGTTTTTCACCCCCTTGTCATCCTGACGGAGCATGGAGCGGGAGAAGGTATAGCTCACCCATCCGTTCACCTTGCCAAAGGGTTTCTTCACCTGTAGCTCTACGCCATAGGATTTTCCCTTGGTCGAGATCACATCGGTTTCAAGGTGTGGGTTCATCAGCAGAACGGCGGAATTGCGATAATTCAGATAGTCGTCGATGTGCTTGTAGTACACTTCTGCTGAGAACTCGTAATTCTTGTCCCTTGTCTCGTGATAGATGCCGGCAGCAGCCTGCCACCCGTTCTGCGGCTTGATATTAGGATCGGAAAGCTTCCATGTATCAGTAGGCGATACAATCGACGTGTTCGAAACCTTGTGGATATACTGGTGCATGGTGTTGAAGCCAACCTTCAATGAAACATTCTCCTTGATGGCATAGAGCGCCGAGAGGCGAATCTCAGGAGCCTGATAGGTCTTGATGATGCCTGTCTCAGACCGCGTTTCCAACAATGTTTCCTCTGATGGAAGTTGGTCTTCTTCGTAATAATTCACGTCGCGGGGACCAAGGGCGTTAAACATGGAATAGCGCAAACCGGCAGAAACCGTCAGCTTTTCCGTGAGCGGGCGCTCATAACTGATATAGGCTGCGCTCTCCAAGGCCTTCTCACGCTGCAGCTGGTCGGACTTGATGAAGGAGGCATCGCCCACCGGCTCATACTTTCCTGCCTGCACATTATAGTGCTGTATGGAGAGACCGTATGAGATGACCTCTTTTTCCGTCAGGCGCTGACGGATGTGAAGCTTACCCCACAGCTGGTCGATGCCGAAACTCAGTCGTGCAGCCGAGGAAGGTACGCTCCTGTTCTCGTTGAAATAGTCGTAGTGGTCGAGTCCGGCAGACAGTGTAGCCGTGATCTTCTCATTCAGCATAGAACGCCACTCTGCCGAGAAGTTACTGTTCTGATAGCCGTAATTATCATCCGAACTGAACGAGAATTTGTCATTACTCCAATAGCCATTGATCTTCAGACGGTTCAGGCTATTGAGTTTCCATGTCAGCACGCCACCTAAATCATAGAAGTTCGCCGTACCGTTGCGATAGCCGCTCTTCTCCGGCAGCTGCTTCAATATCCAGTCACTATATGTTGTGCGGCCATTCAACAGCAGTGACATCTTATCCTTAACGATAGGTATTTCGAGATTCGCCTTGCTGGTGAGCACACCAATACTGGCAGAACCCGTCAGCTTTTGCATATTGGCCTCCCTCGAATTGACTTTCAGCACACTGCTGATTCTGCCTCCGTATTCCACAGGAACGCTTGACTTGAACAGTTCCACATCCTCCACCGCATCTGAATTGAATGATGCGAACAGTCCGAACAGGTGAGACGGATTAAAGACGGTGCCGCCATTGAAAAGTATCAGGTTCTGGTCTGTGGCACCTCCGCGCACATTATAGCCGCTTGAAGCCTCTCCAACGGTAGTGACACCTGGCAGCGAGAGCACAATCTTCATGATGTCCGACTCGCCAAAGGCCGAGGGAATGTTCTTCAGCAGCTGGGGCTTGAACTTCTCAGAACCCATGATCACGTTGTCTACCGACGACGGACGACCACCAACAACCACGATCTCGTCCAATTCCTGATCATCGGCAATACTGGCCCTTGCCTTCTTCATCCCCGGCACTACAAAGACCTTTGATTTTGACGAACCCGCGGCTATCGAGACGGTATCGCTGTCGAGAACGGGAATGCCTTTTATTAATGGATAATTGATAATGGATGATGGATAATTATTTGATGCGCCTTCCTGCAATTGTCCATTATCCATTGTCCATTGTCCATTGTCTAAAGCGGAAGCCAATTTTCCATTATCCATTTTCCATTGTCCATTGTCATAGCCCGAGATGCTTTCCACCACCCTAACAAGACTGCTCTCGCGCTTGCTCTTTGAGAAGGAAAGATGATTTTTCCTCGCCGTCTGCCGGATTTGCTTTTTCTGTTCTGGGAAGAGTTTTGCCACGTCGGATAACCGCTTCACATGGTGCATTTCCCCGTCGGGAGTGATGAGTGTATATTGTTCCAAGGTTCTGAGCGTCCTCAGCAGTTTCCTGGTACCAAAATACATGTCACCATTGTCAATCTTCCACACACTATGATAAAACCGGATGCCATTGGTGCTCCCGTCGCAAAGCAGGTTCGCATAGCGTGTGCTGTCCTCCGGATCTTGAACATACCTGTGGCCGTCCATCTCAAACCAGTCAATGTATTTCTTTTCTGGCAGACATAAATAATTGCCTACGGGGGTAAGAACGGCTATGCGCTGCATGAATTGGTCAAAGCGAAGCTGTACATCATCATAGACCACGCCATGATAACTGACACGGCCTGCATACAAATCGGTATTGTCTTTATAATAGGGGATGTCGTGCCACAACAAGAGTTGGTATTGTGGCTCAACGGATCCGACATACAGGCGGGCAAAATCGGAAGCAGAGGAATGATGCTCCTGTGCTCCGACAGGCTGTATGACGGACATCACATAAACCAAAAATAATAAAGCTAGTTTAGAATGTGTCATGATTTCTAATACTGTTCGATAAAGTCGCGCACCAAGCGGAAGACGGGCTCGTAACTGTCAAAGCGCACCGTCTTATAGGTGTCGAAGATCGTGTGGTAATACTGGAAGGCGTCGCCCTTCTCGTTCTCGAGGAAGATACAGGGCACGTGGCGCGTGGCAAAGGGATAGTGATCGCTGTTGGCAGCCAGATCACCACGATGCAGGGCCTTGAAGTGATGCTTCTCAGCATTGATCCTCTCAAAGAGCTTGTAGCCGCGCATACCCTCGTCGCTCACCTCGCAATACTGATTAGGATTGTTGTCGCCGATCATATCTATATTAAAGAGGTATTTGATCTGGCTCAGCGGCACGATGGGGTGCTCGGCATACCACGTAGAGCCGCGCAGGTTGGCATCCTCGCCAGAGAAAGCAATGAAATACATATCATAGGGCGGACGGTGCTTGGCGTAGTAAGCCGCCAGTGTGACGATGGCAGCAGTACCCGAGGCATTATCGTTGGCACCGGCATAGAAGACCTTCTTGCCGAGATTGCCCAGATGGTCGTAGTGGGCCGTGAAAACGTAGCAGCTATCGTGTCGCTCGCCAGCCACCTTAGCGATAACGTTGAAACACTCGTAATCTTTCAGGAACTTATTGTCGACATTCACCTTCACGCGCTGCACGCCATTGATGGCCTCAGGCGTCACCCAAAGGATGGGCTTATCCACCACCTTCTCGCCATAGGCCTTAAAGAACTTAATGGGTGCCTCCCAGGTATAGATGAGACCTGCATTGGGACACTCGCCCGCTTTCTGTAATTTCGAAAAATCCTTGCGATGCTTATAGGTAAACCAGAATTCACAGGCCACCAGACAGTTGGCGTACTCGGGCTTGGCCAAGTCGGCAAACATCCGCTCGGCATCATAGTTCAGCGTATCCACATGATAGACGGGAAACTCGCCCTTCACACCAGGCGAATACTCGCGCATCGAGAAATCCACACCTGGTTTCAGCTTTTTTCCATCAGCCCACATCTGCATCTTACCGCAGAAGGTATTGATATCCAGTTTGAAGGGCTGCAGCGTCACCTCGTCAACACCCGCCTTCTCAAACTCCCGCTGCAGATACTTGCCAGCCTTATTGGCGCCGTCTTTGGCATAGCCGCGCCCCTGATACTTGGCGCTGCTCAGTTGCTTGATCACCTGTTTGTATTGCGTCAGGTCCTGCGCACCAGCCATGGTGGTCGCAAGCACCAACAGCATCATTGTTATCGTCTGTTTCATACGCTATTCTTATGTCTTAAATCCATGTCAGTTTTCGCCAAAGACCCTCTAACGGTCCGCGAGGATGGTTGCGGAACCAATAACGGGCGAAGAGATACTGGCAGATCACCATTCCGCAGCCCACCATCACGGCGTAGGTGATGCCTAAAAGGCGGTAGCAGGCCAGACCATAGCCGCAGAAGATAAAGCAGCCGATGATGGACTGCAGCAGATAGTTGGTGAGACTCATACGTCCGAAGATGCAGAGATGATGGAGCACACGGCGCACGCCATCGAAGGCATACCAGGCAGAAACCACAGCCGAGACGATCATCAACAGGATGATGAGGTTGTAGATGGGTTTGAGCCATGAATCCAGCTCGCCGAAATCAGGGCTCATCATCGAAATCACGCCGAGGGCCGAGGTGACGAGGAGGGTATGCCATATCTGCAGATGGCGTCCCTCGTTGTAAAAGAGCCTCTGACGTCCTAACTGCATACCGAGGATAAACAGGCAGAGCAGCTGCGTCAATCGTCCGCTGAAGACATTGAATCGGAAGTTCACCTCAAACCCGTATCGCAGGTTGGTCAGCATATTCTCCCAGAACGTGCCATGTTCGTGGGCGCTGTTGATCTTGCCATACAGTTCCCACATGGTGCTGTGGTCGAGCGTGGTGCCCGTCAGCAGACAATAAAGCTCTACGGGCTGGATGGCCAGCAGGATGATGATGCACCACACCCACTTCGACGGCAGATAGCTGATGGGGATGAGCAGCAATCCGTAGCACGCATAGAGCATTAGGATGTCGCCATCGTAGAAAGCCACATTGATAATGCCGAACATGAACAGCAGGCACATGCGCCAGGCAAAGCGCAGAGAGAAATTCTTGCCCTTCTGCTGCTGGTTGTCGTTCATGATGAAGAAACTCAGTCCGAACAGCATAGCGAAGATGCCGTACATCTTGCCTGATAGCAGCCAGGCCAGCACATCGGCCACCGTCTGGTCGCTCGCCAGCGGATGAACTATCGGCTCCTGGGTGAAGATGTTAAAGTGCTCTACGGAGTGATACAGGATAATGCCGGCTACAGCGATACCTCTCAAGGCATCGGCCACATCGATTCGGGTGTTGGGTAAATTGCGGGTCTTATACATTATTTATCCATTTTCGACCGCAAAATTACGCATAATTACCGAGACCGCCAAACAATACCGCCACTTATTCAACGTTCTGTTGTCCTAATGCAAAATGGAATGACTTACTGAAATGACGGCGGGAATAATAAGTGACAGAGGGATGCGATAGATCCATCACCATCGTCCAGGCCGTTCCGAGGAATCCCTCGCGCTGAGGCTGCGACACGACCGCGATGGCTTCGGTCAACTGCTTCTTACTCATCACACCGTGCGTCTGGTCGAACCGCTGGCAAAGTTTGTCATAACGGTCATCGCCTTCTTCAAGTCCTACATTCAGCTTCTGCTCACACAAATAGTGATTGGCTACGGCGGGCGATTCTGTTACCACCATCTTATTGTCAACATACTCCACAACCACACTTCTGCCTGAAACATCAGCCATGGCATAATGATGGGCCGAGCCGATATCTGAGTGCATATCGATACCTTCAAGCAGTTTGAGGGCCTCGTCTACATTGGCCGCATTCTTCAGTATGTAGGAGATGGCGGCTGTCGTGGTCAGATCGGGTTTGCTGGTGCGCTGGTGCGTCTGAATCGTATCGCCAGCCATCAGGTCGGCAATGGCCAAGCCCTTTTCGTTGATACCGTCGAGGGCGACAAACAGACCTGTCAGACACATATATTGGTTCTTGAATCCCTCTGGTTTGAAGTCCTCGCCGAATCCATAGAACTCCACGTTGAAGGTGGTGATCGTTTCGTACCCTTTATCAGGGATGCAATGCATGATGACGCCAATGGCCGACGGGAAGTCGAAGTTGCGCCCCATCAACACATCGCCATCAGGTGTGCGCACCGTGAGGGCCGAGCATCCGAAACCGTCCTTCTTGGTTTCTACCTCAGGCTTGTAGTGTCCCTTCGACAGGAACTCGATAGCGTAGCTTGCCAACTGATCGGCAGATTCAAATCCGCCCTTCGCCATTAGCTCGTCGAAGCCGTCGTCGCCCTTGTACTCCATGTAGTACAGTCCGTTGTCGAGTTTCACGCACGAATTAGCTCCCTTCACCAGTGGACCAAACTCCATCCACATCAATACTCCTGCGACTATCACCAGTCCCAGCACGCACAACAGCGCAATCTTCAATGCTTTTTTCATTCTCTATTTTTTATGTTTACGGTTTTCGACCGCAAAGTTACGAATTGTTGCCGAAACTGCCAAATATTCCATTTCATATTCTTTCCATTCCTCTCCGTCAATTGGATAGGCATCTGAGCCTGTGATGCGGAAACCGACGGACTTGTAACATTCGAGGGCAGAGAGATTGTCGCAAAACACGCCAAGAGTAATCTTTTGAGCACCCAGTTCCCGCTGCGCATAATCAATAGCGAGGCGCAGCATCTGTTTGCCATAGCCTTTACCTCGTTTCGAATCGTCCACAATGACGAAGCCAAAACGAATGACACTTTTATCCTCTGAGGGGAATCTCAATAGGATATGCCCAATAATTTCTTCTCCCACGACAGCCGTGAGCGGATACATGTTTTCTCCCTCGTACTGCTCCATCATCTCCTCAGGCTGAGCAGGGAATTCTTTGTACCTGTCAGCACTCCAAAGCCGGAAGGCATGCTTATCCTTGCACCAACTCAGGATTGTCTCTGCATCGTTGATGTTGAATGGTCGAAGTGTCATCATAATAAATAATCTCCTTCGATTCTAACTGTAGCCTTACCGCCGAAGAGGACTTGGCCATTAGCGTTAATGACTAATACTTTCATTTTATATGAAGATTTTACGAAGATCTAATTCTTAGATATTTCCAATCTCAACACTCTGATAGGTCTGTTCTCGCCTTGATACTGGTTTGCATCGATGCAGGTTTCACCCGTGGGTACGAAACCGCACTTCTCCATTACTCGGCCTGAGGCAGGATTATCTACGAAGTGCCCGCTGATGAGCGATTTGATGTCCGTCGTTTCTCTGATGTGGTCTAACATCAAGCGCAGTGCTTCTGTACAGATGCCCTGATTCCAATAGGGTTTCGCCACCCAATAGCCGATGAGCGGTTCACCCTCGCGGGCCGGCAAATCACACTCGCACGAAGGACCATAGCCCATAGCGCCAATCGGCTGACCTGTCTCTTTTAAAACGATAGCCCATGTGTGCAGCGCATCATTAAACACAGTGCGGATAATCTCCAGACTTTCCTCCACACTCTGATGCGGTGCCCATCCAGCACGAGGACCCACATCAGGATCAGAAGCCCACTTATACAGCACTTCCGCATCGCTGTCGCGCCAAGGGCGCAGTAATATCCTTTCTGTTTCCATCATTTTCTCCTATAATAAATACCTTCATGCCTTGTTATGAGGAATGTACAGCGATCGCTTCCCCTGAGAATTGTATTCTCAATCCGAACCTCGAAATGGCTGTCCGGTTCTAGTTGCGACAAGATATATAAAATGCTCTGTCGTGAGCACTCACATTGCTGCGGATGGTTTCTCAGCCCACATTTAACTTTAGGGCACGTACATTCCAGATAACTCAGTTCATAAATCTTTCCTGGCTCAATCACCCTACCCGTATAGGACTTGCTGTTGTACCCTTCCGTATAGATTCTGTCAAAATCCCCATTATACTTGGCATATATTTGCTTATGTATCTGGAGAACATGATCTTTTACACATTCGATGGCTTCTTCTCTATAGCACATACCTTTATTATGTTCTTTCATTGTTTGTAATCGGCAAGCGTTTTAACCTCACAGCCTTTGCTCTCGTAATAGGCGAGCATCTCTGGGAGTTTCTTCAGGTCGTAGCTGGTGATGCAGTCGGAGAGGACGTGTACTGTGAAGCCTGCTTTGGCCATGTTGAAACACGTCGATTTCACACAGGCCGTAGCATCAGCACCAGCCACGTAGAACTCATTGATGCTGTTCGCAGTGATGAAAGCAGAAAACGCCTCGCTTGTAAGGGCATTGCTCTTCGTCTTTACGAAGATATTGTCTGACACGACCTTCATCTCAGGTACCAGTTCCTCGCCCTTGCTACCAGGCTTGAACGTTCTCGTAGCAGCAGTGATGTTGTTATGCTTGATGTAGACCACATGCATCTCCTCGGCCACAGCCCATTCGATAGCAGCATTGATGTTGCCGATGATGTCGCGGTAATGCTTGGTGATGTCGTTCTGGATGTCGATAACGACAAGTGCCTTGTTGTTCATCATTTACTCAATTACAAAACTGCGTGGATAAAAATCGCTATAGAATCGACCATCGGTGGCGGTAAACTTCAGAACGCAGTAGTTCGGGTCGGTTACACCTCCGGGATAGTACTGCTCGTCGCCATTACGCCAGATCATCTCCTTGCTCTTAGCATCCGTCAGTACCTCCATCGTACCACGCAGCATCATACCTTTGAAACCCTTAGCATCACAGAAATAGATACTGGCCTTGGGGTTAGCCTTGTATTGAGCCACACGTATTGAGAATGTGTTGGTTGTAAAGTAGAAGGTTTTGATGCCCTCGCGTTTACGTGGCTTCAGCATGGCCTTGGTCCAAGGAAAACCTTCTTGGTCTACTGACGAGATATAAGCGATGGGCTGTTTGTCGGCCATCTGTGCAATGAGTTCTTTAACGCCGGCTAAAGCGGGATTAGCATTCATAGCTTCATCGTTATTCACATCCAGTGTTTGGCGCCAACGCTTAAGATGGGGAAAATACGATTTCATCATGCCGATGTATTCCTCTTTGGTAATAGGTTTTTCTAACCCTTCATTTACAGCATTCACAAATTGAGCACAATGTTCAATCATCTCTTCCATCGTACAATCCTGCAGGAACTTCCCATCCTTGTAGCAGTACATGCAGTAATCTTCATTCTTCGTGCCGTCGGCATTCGTACCTAGCACATCATCTGTGAGCGGCATACCGCAACTCTGACAAAATTTCTGTTTCATTTTATTACTCTTTAATGGTTTTGACGGTGCAAATATACATAGAATGACCATCTAATCCAAATTTCTGGGATATTCTGTATCAATTAGTGACGAATGGCAGGCCATAGCACTGCTCCGTTCTTATTCGTTTTTATGACATAACCTTCCTGAATGGCGGCAAACGTGGCGATTGCAGCCACAATAGCGATGGGGATGATAGACTGAAATGTTATGGGGATTGCAATGAAGAGAAGGAATCCTGTTGCCTTGTTCGCTGCGGTGTGAGGGAAGTAGCAGTGCCTGTACATCACAAGTGCCGAAAGCTGATTAACAACTTTGATCACGACGATTACTCCAGCCCACAGCCATAGCCATTGTGGCAGTTCGAGTATCGGCAGGATCTTCCAGACACAACATACTACAAAGCAGATGTCTGCAAAACTATCCAGCAAGGCTCCCGCCTTGGTGACACAAGTTAGCCTTCTTGCCAACCATCCGTCGACTATGTCGCTGATGCCGCAGAGAGCATAGATTATCCAAAAAGTATCAT
>JAEEGG010001243.1_pt1 | contig 69615 bp, 62 predicted proteins | sample 9134161 | NCBI WGS metagenome assembly JAEEGG01 (sample SAMN16246543, study PRJNA631951) | gut metagenome | biome: gut microbiome; feature: rumen; material: CR-attached | host: Bos | place: Iran: Karaj | collected 2018-10
TGTTCTTGTAGTCGTAGTTGTCGCAGAGGAGCACTCCCTGCTTGGGGTCAGTGTCGGTGGCAGACTGTGAATAGACGCTGAGCTTCTTGCCCGTCTCCAGTTTCACGCCGCCCGTACAGGTCAGTTTGGTGTCGTCTTTAAGAATTAGATGTACATCGTCGCCCATGATATTCAGAGTCTGCAGCGTGATGTTCTGATCCACATAGTACCAACCATTGCCCAGTCCAAGCCAGTTACCGCTTTTCTGCAACTGCGAGAGCGGCGCTGCATTGGCAGTCTTCTCAACCTGTACCACCTTCTTGTTTTCTGCGTCCCACGACCGTTCGTAATATCTCACGTCGTCGGCCCATGCCTGCTGCCCCATTCCAAGCAGCAATGCCATCATTGCTAAAATCTGTTTCATCATTTCACTAATATTTTTTAATCTTTTCATAAAATCATCAATGACATGGCAAAGGTACAGCAAAAATCTGAGAAAGTCACTCCTTTTGGCGGAATATTTTTCGTTTTGGACAAATTTGACCGTATTCTTTCCTCTGTAATCGACTCCCACCTGGGACTTCGCAGTAAGTTGATAGGCTATCAAAGCGCGAGATTATACGGGCCGTCTTCTCCGTTTTCTGCTGTGGCGGCGACTGCATGGAAGACCTCAACCTGTATCTGAAGGACGTTCTTACCGAGCGTCCGCATACCCGTATCCCCAGTGCCGACACGGTGCTGCGTGGCATTGAGGAACTGGCAACGGAGAACATATCATACACGGCAGAAAAGACGGGCAACGTCTATGATTTCAACACGGCTGAGAAACTGAACCAACTGCTCGTCAAGCTGTTGCTGGCCAAGTGGGTCAGAGTCCCCTGACCCACTTCAGTCTTCCCTGATCACATAGGACATACAGAGCATAACCTGGCGAGTTTTTTTAAGAAACTCGCCTTTTTTGCATTTTTTGGGGGAAAAAACTTGTTTCTTTCTAAAAAATCCTTATCTTTGCAGGGGCAAATCAATTTTCTGTGAGGAAGAACTTTTTTAATACCCTGTTAAATAATAATTAAGTATGAGAAAATTCAATTTGTTCGTCATTGCAGCCTTGATGGGCAGCATGACATTTACGGCTTGCACTCCTGAGGACAATGCCGTTGCGCCCAGTGCGCCCAGTGGTGAGTTGTCGGGTGATATCGACATGTTTAAAACTGTAAAGGCAAATGAGGGCGACCCCGCCGTGGTGGCAGCCCTGAAGTCGATACCAAACGTCGCAGAGGTGAAGCCTTTCATCAATGTGGGAAGACCCAAAAACGAGGAAACTGCCCTTGGCCAGTGCTACTATATCAAGTACAAGCAGCCCATTGATCACGACAACCCCGCCTTGGGCACGTACGAGCAGCAGGTGGTGCTCACCTACGTCAGCCCAGATGCTCCTACGATCCTGCACACGCAGGGCTATGCGCTTGCTGGTGAGCACGGCATAAACCACAATCGCCTCGACAGCATCGATGCCCCCATGTTCATGTACATGCTTGCCACCGGCCAGAATGCCGACGGCAGTTTCAAGTTCTCGACGAACTGCGTGCAGGTGGAGTACCGCTATCACGGCTTCTCACTGCCTGAGGGCGACGAGAACAGCTTCAAGTATCTGAGCGCCAAGCAGCAGTCAGCCGACCTCCACAACATTGTGACCGACCTGAAGAAGGCTCTGCTCAAGGGCAAGTGGCTCAGCACGGGTGTGAGCAAGAACGGCATGACCACCTACGACTACGCCTACTACTATCCAGGCGACGTTGACGTGTATGTGCCCTTCGTGGCTCCATTGCTCTTCCAGGACGAGGATATGCGCATCGGCGACTACATGATCACCGGTTCCGTGAAAGACTATCTGCCTCAGATCAAGGCCGCTTTCCAGAAGCTCGTCAGCGACCAGAAGGTGCTCGATGCCACAGCTCAATATGCGCTGAAGTATTATAAGGAGGATAAGGATTTTGATGTACCTGCTGACTCTGTTCTGCACTATACCGTTGAATTTGCCTACGATCGCCTCTTCGGTAAGCAGTCGTATGGCAACGTTGACGTATGGAGCAAGTTCATCCCCAAGGAAGGCGACGATCCTGCCACCTACGCCCTCTTCTTCTATCTCGACGAGAACGACCTCCGCATCTATTGGCAGCAAAGTGGGACTCGCGGTCCATTACGTAAGCGCAATGATCCGTTCGCAATGCAGATTCCTGTTGACCAGGGTAACATCGGCTTCAACTACAGCTGGGTCAAGGAGGGCACGCTGCTGACGGATAGCGACAAGAAATACTTCGATGACAAGGAGAAGTCAAGCAAGGCAAGCAAAAAGACCGAGCTGTCGTATCTGGTCAAGGACTTCCTGAAAACGACCGACTGCAAGATGTTCTTCGTGTATGGCGAGAACGATCCCTGGACGGGTGCCGCCATCGACGATCCCACGAATGAGAACGTGAAGAAGCTGGTCATCAAGAACGGTACGCACAATGATGCGATCTACACCTATACCGCCGATGAGAGTAAGCAACTGATGGACTTCGTGAAGTCGATTCTCTTTCCTGCAAGCGCCACGAAATAAGTGATCAGGTTTAAATATATTAAATTGCGATGAAAGCAATGAAACTATGGATGCTGGCCACCATCCTGTTCTGTGGCTCAACCTTCCAGACCGCCTACGAGTACACTAACTTCGACAAGCAGACGGAGTGGGGCAACTGGCTCAACACCGTAGAGTCTCACCCCACCCTTGACAATCCGATGGGAGGCTATACAAAGCCAAAAGAGTAGAATGAACTCAATACAATCCTTGTTTTAAATAAAAGTGCGGAAGTCGTTTGGACTTCCGCACTTTGTGTTCGAGTAGTCGCAGGGACAGGTACTTGGGTATGACGGCTGCTATACCCCAGGTGCCTGTCCCCACGGCTATAGGGTATTATCTTACAATCACTTTAGCACCATTGGATATATAGATGCCAGGCTGCTGAGGAACAGTCTGGAGACGACGCCCCTGCAAGTCGTAGTAGAAGCCGTCGCCATCATACGGTTTCTGCACCATAATGATGCCGTCAACGGTATTGTCGTCACTATCGTCCACGAACGCATCGATGTTCACCTCCATTTCTGTACCGTCGCCATCGGCAATGGTCACAAAACGTGTTGTGAAGTTCTCGATGTTGAATGCCTCGTCGGAACTTAAGTAACCTCGGAAAGGTTTAAGGCCGTTCTCTGCATTGGACTGTACCTGATGCAGCAGACCGTCCGACTGCATGACGTAGGCATTCTCCTGGAAAAGCGATGATGGTGCCAACTGTGCAAAATTTCCCTTCCATGTGCCACACTTCATGTCGCCACCGGTGATATAGACAACATCGCCCTCGGCAGGCTGGGCGTGCAGCGTAACACCTTTTGCACTAAGGCTGACAGTGCCCGACCTGACCACTACGACATAAGCGTATCCGGCACGCAGGATGGGGAAGTCCTCGCTGAATGTGACCTCACGCTTGTCCTTGTCCACGCTCCAGAGGGTATATACGCTCACGTTCTCTGGATATTCCTCATCGTTCTCTGCCAGCATCAAGTCGTATGGCAGACATACGGTATAAGCTGTAGGCTTTTCCTCACCAGATGCGGTCTTGGCGGCAGAGAGTTGGCGTTCATAGACAACATCGACTTCCTTGCCATCATTCTGCTCTAATACTGCACTGTTGTCTGCATCGTCTTTCAGTTCTACGGTAATAGTAGTGACTATCTCTCTGGTGTCGGAGAACTGATAGAGTACCGCGTCGTTCTTCGCCCACGATGCCACGGCTGTATAGCGCGTGATGGCTGGCGTGGTGGCGGTAGCATCCACCTTCTCCTCGGTCACCTGAGCCTGCAGCGGACCTTGCTTGCTGCCGTCGGCAAAGGTGACGGTTAGGGTAGCCGACTTGTTGTCGTCAGCCCATGCCCACTCCTCGGTAGTGGTGAGGCGGTAGCGTGCCCAGATATCCATATCCTTGGTCACTTCTATCTCTGTGCCGGCTGTCTCCAGTGTGGGAATCTCGCTGTCGCCCATCTCAATCTCCTTTGGATTATCGGCAGGGTCAACCAGCCAGTCCATAAATATGAGACCCTCTATATCCTTGGGCGAAGGCAGGGTAAGCTTCTGACCCTTCACCACCTTTAATTCTTCGTTAGTGGCATTATAAGCCGACTGCTGGGCAGAGCTGGCAGTATGCACACTGACCGTCCATGTCTCAGGCGGGTTGGTGCCCGTCTTGCCGCAGGCGCATTTGCCGTCCTTGTAGTCATGGTTCTCTGTAACCTCATAGCCGCAGTATTTGCAGCTCATCTTGTGCTGCTGGTCGTTTACCAGCGTATAGCTTGCAGCGCCCTCATCGTTGTGGTTGCACACCTCTATCTTGGCATAACAATTGGAACGTACCATCTCCTTGCGCTTGGCAGCGACACAGATGTGCAGATTGTTGATATCCCTCTTATCGTTACTGGTCGAAACCTTCAGAAAGCTTCCGTTCTCGTTGAAAAAGAGCAGGTTGTTGTTGGCCTCGCCAGGTTTGCCGTAATCAGTGTTTACGTCAGCAGTATTTCCTCTGCCAATAGCACCGCCGCCACCAGAGCCTATCACCACGAGCGTACCACCACCAATGTGAGCCTCACCGCCGTGAGAAATTATACCGCCACCAAGCCCCGACACTGCAACTTCATTATTAATATCTGCGTGTCCGTTGGCTGTTACAATTCCGCCCGTCATCAGGAAATAGCCACCATCGGAAGCTACGCCTAATTCTCCATAACCAGAACCGATGCCAGCACCACCATAATTGCCATTAGCATTGACTGTGCCGCCCTTGATGGTGACCTTCATGCCACTTGAGAACCTGCCGCCACCAATACCTGCTCCGCAGCTTCCACTGTTGGCTGTAATAGTACCTCCCTCGATGATGAGTTCCGACGCTCTGTTCTTCCCTTTATCCGCCCAGTTTCCTGAACCGATAGCGGCACCGTAATCACCACCAGTAGCGTCGAGTTCGCCGCCATATATCTCGGCATGTCCGAAGGTGCCGCCAGGAGCATCAGAATTACTTATCACTGCAAAATAGCCGCCGCCTCCACCGAGACCGGCAGCATTCTCGCCGCCTTTCACGGTAACCTTGCCGCCATACTGGTAGTAATTCAGGCCTTCGGGATTGCGGTAATAGAAACCAGCGCCGCCACCGATGCCGGCACCACTGTCGCCGCCTTGGGCAAAAACCTTGCCACCGTAGATGCGCACGGTGCCTCGCGGGTAGGAATGAGGGCTGTCGCCACTCATGGCTCCGCTGCCGATGCCCGAACCATACTTCTTGGCGTTGGCACCTATTTCGCCGCCATGCACTATGAGTTCGCCAAAGCCAGCATTCTCACCGCCACCGATGCCGGCAGTGTTCTTGTAGTCGTAGTTGTCGCAGAGGAGCACTCCCTGCTTGGGGTCTGTGTCGGTGGCAGACTGTGAATAGACGCTGAGCTTCTTGCCCGTCTCCAGTTTCACGCCGCCCGTACAGGTCAGTTTGGTGTCGTCTTTAAGAATAAGGTGTACGTCGTCGCCCATGATATTCAGTGTCTGCAGCGTGATGTTCTGATCCACATAGTACCAACCATTGCCCAGTCCCAGCCAATCACCGCTTTTCTGCAACTGCGAGAGCGCCGTTGCATTGGCAGTCTTCTCAACCTGTACCACCTTCTTGTTTTCTGCATCCCACGACCGTTCGTAATATCTCACGTCGTCGGCCCATGCCTGCTGCCCCATTCCAAGCAGCAATGCCATCATTGCTAAAATCTGTTTTATCATTTCACTAATATTTATTAATCTTTTCATAAAATCATCAATGACATGGCAAAGGTACAACAAAAATCTGAGAAAGTCACCGCTTTTGGTGGAATATTTTTCGTTTTGGAAAATTCGACTCTATTCTGTCCTCTGTAATCGACTCTCACCTAGGACTTCGCAGTAGGCTGATAGGTTATCAGTACAGCGAGATAATACGAGCCGTCTTCTAACTCACGCGGGGACAGTCCCTCTGTGAGATTGCTCCAAGATAAGAAAAAGCGTTCTGGAGAAGTCCAGGACGCTTTGTTTATTGTCTTGTGAACAGAGGCGGGTTATTTTACGCGAACGCCAAACTTCTGGAGCATAGAGGATACAATATCTTTATTTTCCTGCTTCTGTTCTTGCTTCTGATCTTTATTCTGATCTTTATTATGTTCTTGCTTCTTTTGGCTATCCCCATTAGGACGCGTTTTGACTCGGATTTCAAGTTTGGTCCCTTGCTTCTCTTGAGGTGTGGTACTTGCGTTAGCACTGGTGGTGAACACGAATGAGAAAACGACTGCTGCAACTGCGCTCATGAGCATCTTATTTGCATTGAAATTCTTTGTTGTCATAATTGTTATAATTTAATGTTTATACTATTCTTATTTGTGTCGTTTGTTTCTTTTCGACAATGCAAAGTTACGGCGATTTCTGACTGTTTCCAAGAAATTTTGCAAATTCTTCTCAAACTTGTGTGGACAAACGAATGATCTTTGGACATATCGCAGAAATGGGCCAAAAAGTTGTCCAAAGGGGTACTAAAAATAGCTCAAAATTTGGAGTGGGTAAAAATATTAAACACGGATTTTGGGGGTGAGCCGTGATGGAAATAGGGGAGGAAATAGGGAGCGTTTTTGAAGGTTCTTTACACGTGCGAATGAGGGCAAAAAAATCTTTGGTCATTTAACAGAATTTCAGATTTAAAATGATCGGGGAGAGAGATTTTTTTATACCTTTGCAAACAGAAAATCAATATAGATATTCTCATGACAGGAATCTCAGCAAACTGCAATTCCGTGTCTAGCCCCAAGACCGCTGTAAGCTGCGGGCTGACACTTTCGGCTGCTATCCGACGTGTAATGAAGTCGGGTGACAACCCCTTGGCGGCGATTCCTGAAACGGTCATCATCGGAGATCGGGGGCTAGAACCCAAGGCGGCAAACTTCGCCACAGAATCGGCCTCACAGCTTTTCACCATATTATATATAATAAAGCAAAATTACCGTCACGATGACACCCGACAAGACCTTTCCCACCAGCACGCTGATGATCACTCAGGAACGAGTGATAGCCATCATCTGTCGCTATATAGACACCAAGGGGCTGGCGTATGCCCAGGGAAGGTTTGATGAGATGAATGCAGACTTCTCAGCAGAAGTAGGATGGGCAGAAACGGCTGAGAAAATATACAAGCTCTTTGCAACTAAGCGCAAGGAGGAAATTCAGAGATTAAGAGAAGAAAGACTGGAGGAACTGAGGGAATCAGCTCCCAAATTTGTCATGGCTAACACTAATAATATTGAAGCCAAGGCTGTTGGTAAAACCGAGGTCGGGCAGATGGATGTAGATGTGAAATCGCCAGGGAACAACATTGCAAGAATAATCAATATAGGAGATAGTAAAGATGATGAATAACATGGATCAAGACGACGGGTTCTGTATCAAGGTATACAGTCCGGGGAATTTCATTGCAAAGGAGATCACCATTAACGGTGGTGTGCATCTGGGCACGAATACGGAGAGCGGTGGTTTCAGCGATGAGCAGATAGCCAAGGCCCTTGCCGCCTGCGTGGGTAAGGGTAAAGTGATTGATTTAAAGCAGAAATGGGCGGGTGCCTACTGGTATCTGCGCTGGGCATGTAATTATCCGGTGGATGTTCAGAAGTTCTGTGAGAAGGTGAAGAGCCTGCCGTATGAAAAGCCGCTGGGAATTGTATGCGATTATAACAATATCAGGAGGTTCTGCATTTGCTCTTTTATGGATTATGATGCCCGCGATACCGAGAAGGTAAAGGTGAGCAGTATGGATCAGGATGTTTTTTCCTGGTGTCGTGAAATAGCCCTGAAATTAGCCGAAGAATTAGGAAAAACATACTTGCCGAAAGTGTGATTTTACCAAATCATTACCAAATCATTACCAAATCGCTCCAAGAAATTGGGGCGATTTTTTTATGCCTAATTTTGCAATCAGAAACTTAACAAACAACAGTAATAATAATCAAAAGTCGCCTTGAAGGGGGCGACGTAAAACAAAGCTTCAAAGATGAAGAAAAACTTTACAATGGTTCGTAAAAGGACCAAAGGCGTGAGAATGATTCATGCGAATCTGATTGCTGACCACCAGATTGATCGCGTGGCTGAACAGGTGATGACGGGACTGGAAGACAAGGTGTCGCCGGTGCTCTACGGCACGCTGATCATGCTCGTAAGAGGATTTGACGAGGACATGCAGCTGGAGATGGCTGATGATTTCGTGGACTTTGCCAAGTATCATGTGGCGCATACCACGGGTGTGATGTCGGCTGACATTATCCTGGATCTCGGCTATATGATGATTGCCGAGGAGCACGACATCCTGAAGAAGAGCGAGCGCAGCAGAATGAGAAATCTATCCATGAAAAACTAATGTACACGTATGGAAACAGGAATCACAAAACTCTTTAATGAGAATGGTGAGCAGATTATCACCTCGCTGGACATTGCAAGGCTGACGGGAAAGGAGCACAAGAACGTGCTGCGTGACATCAGAAACATGGAGCCGGCATGGGAAAAGTTACATCAGCTCAAATTTGAGCAGATGCAAATCCGGGAGAATCTTCCGAACAACGGCTACCGTTTGAGAACGGTCTATGCACTCACAAAACTGGAGTGTCTGTACATCGCTACAAAGTATGATGATGTTTCGAGAGCGAAGTTGGTATTGCGCTGGGAAGAGTTGGAACGCGCTAACGTCCGCACACAGGGGACAGGCACCTCTGTGACATCGCGGGCGACATCACAGATGAGCCAGTCCCCGTGTGCTTCCCCGAAGCTGTTGACGACGGAGAGGGAGATATTGAGGAAGGGCGATGAGATCCGCAAGGAGCAGATTGAAAAAGAGAACGCGCCTGCAGATGGTTGCTTCACTATTAGCGAAATTGCTGAGATGCTGAAGACTACGGTGAAGATTCTGAATATGTTTCTGGTAAAGCAGGATATCCAGTTCCGCAGGGATGGCCGTTACTATCTGACGCCTAAGTATGAGGGATCGGGCTTTGGTAAAGAAAGAGCATTCCACTATTTTTCCCTCGAAGGAGAAAAGAAAGAGCGCCTCTATCTGGTATGGACTCCGGAGGGCATGGAATTCATCAGACATATCTATTATTTGAACAACTAAAATGAATAACAATATGAACGAACAACAATTTATCGAGAAGCCGGAAGGAAAGCCGGTGAAGGCCTTTAGGGCCAGAGTGAAAATGTACGGCAATGATGTCGTAGTGGTTAATCCTGAGACTCAGAAGGAGAGCAATCGCCGCATGATCAAGCAGAAGGGCAAGAGCAGCTTCTACAAGTCGGAGGGCGAGAAGGAATCGAGTTATAGCATTCATATTAACGTGGATGCGAACGATCCGGACCCTGTGGCAACGATGCAGGAGCAGTTCGCTGAATTGACGAAAGGTGAACTGAAAAGTGAGCTGAAGCTGCAGGTTAGGGGTAAGCTATTGTGTGAGACTCCGAAGCTGAAAGTTTATCTGAACAAAACACAGGCACAAGTGATCATTCAGACGAATCTCGAATGCGGTCCTACGGTAGAGCGAGAACTCTTGCAGCTGCAAGCAGAAATGGCCAAAGTCATTGGGGCTCACTATTCTGAGATCTTAAAGGTGTTCAATTCAAAGAAGTAACATGGAAGCATTAGTAACAATCGTAGAGGTGGGCGCATACTCTGAGCGCCAATATCAGAAGCAGGATGGTACTGCGGAGTACTTTAAATGCAGGGGCTTTGTGTTGAAGCGGGGTGGGGACACCATTTATGGAGAGCTTACAGGTGAAGCTGCATCGAAGAACCGCGACACGCAGTACTACCAGAACCAGCCCTATATCGTGAAGGGATTCTGGAAGATGAAGACATGGGGGGACAATAATGACCGCCATGAGAATGTCTTCTACATCACGGACATTCAAAACCTGTAGCCGATGATCACATTCCAAGAGAATACTCATTTTTCCCAGGCTCTTCCTTGTACAAAGGAAGAGTTCTGGGCACAGGTTAGGAAACCGAATACCGCCTGGAGAATTGATGCCCGCAGAGCCATCATAGCTACTGTGGAGGCTTCGAAGACGCAGGGTGTGGCGGCGATTCAGACTTGGCTTAATAATGCGGATTATCAGAAGTTCCTGCTGAAGAAGCAGAACCTGAAGAGGGAGGCTGCCAAGAAGGCTTGGGAAGCGAAGAGCGATGCCGAAAAACTGCTGGTCTTTGCACAGGAGATCAAGGATAATTCGGTGGCGTTCATCTATTCTTGTTATGAGTTTGATGAGACAACTACTGAGAAAGGCAAGCCCTTCCGTCATCGTCGTCTTGCGGATTGCCATTTGAACGGTCTGGTGATGCTCGATATCGACCATGTGGAGAATCCGATGCAGATTTGGTATCAGCTGCGTGATAATCAGGAGCTGATGGCGCGTGTGAAGTTGGTGCATATCACCAGCAGCAGCTATGGCATCCGTATCATCTTTACGGCCAATATCGAGGATGGTAATCTGGCAGATAACCAGATAGTCTTTGCTGAGGCCTTAGGGCAGAAGCCTGATGAGAGTTGCATTGATGCCACCCGTAACTCTTTTGCTCCGAAAGAGGAGGATATCTTATTTATTGACGACACATTATTCAATTACTACAATGAAGAATTTGATAAACGCTACACACAGTTATACCGTGAGAAGAAGACTCAACCATTATATCATGAGTTTCCTTCTGACACTGAAAAAAGGTTGGATGGAGGCCGCAGCACACTGGGGACAGGCACCACTGTTCCATGCAAGCATAGCACAGGTGGGAGCCAGTCCCCATTGTGCCCACGGACTTCTAGTCCTGATGCAGAGAATAATAGTCCGAGTCAGTCCGTTAAGTCCGATGCAGAGATAAAATGGCGTGGCTATGACGTACAGAAGATTATTGATGCCCGTTATGCTGCTAAGCTGCCTTGCGCTGACGACAGCAACAGACACAAGGAGAGTCTCAAGCTCGCCACGGATCTGCTCCTCATGCTCGACGGTGACAAGAAAGCCGTGCAGCGTCTCATCGAAGCACAGAGCTGGGTCAAAGAGATCATCGCAGAGCGCGATGAGGACGTGGCGCAGACGGTGGAATCAGCAGCAGAGTGTGTGTCGCAGAAAGAAAAGAAATTTGCGAACTCGCAGCCATCCAAAGCCATGCTCGAAGCCATAAAGGCATTTACTGGCAAATCTTTCCAAGAAATTACACAACAGGAACCGTCCCTACTGTGTAATTCTAAGGCTTCTGTCCTGAATGAGATGTTGGATGGCTGGGGTGCGGAGATTGAAGCGATGTTCTCAGATTTTCCGTTGCTGGCAGATGTTTGCTCAGGATTGAAGCGTAGCCAGTATCCTGCGGCGCTATTCGTAGCCGGCGCTACCTTGATGACATTGATGACGCGTACTTGGTACAGTTTCTATCATCGTCCGGAAGAGGAGCGCAGACTTAATTGCTCGCTGTATATCATTGGTCATCCTGCATCGAATAAATCTATGGCGAATTCGCTTTACAAAATTCTATCAGCACCCATCGCTGCAGCAGATAAGGCAGGAAAAGCTGCGTTGAACCGCTACAAGCAGGATCTGAAGAAGAAGGCTGCCAATAAAGAGGGTAAGGATAAGCCTCAGGGCATCATCCGTATCCATCCAGCACGTACTTCGAATGGTCAGCTGATTCAGGACATGCTGAATGCCAAGGAAACTATCGAAGGCAAGGAGATACAGTTGCACATGATGACGTTTGATACGGAGTTGGACAATTCCATCATGCTCCAGCAGGGTGGCTCCTGGATCAACAAGCAGAGTATGGAGTTGAAGGCTTTCCACAACGAAGAGGATGGACAGATGTATCAGAACTCGGATTCGCCAGTGGATGAATTCAGTGTGGTGTGGAACTATATCTATACCGGCACTCCTATTGCTCTGAAGAAAAAGGTGAATGAGCGCAATTTCGGTAGCGGTCTTTCTACACGTCTGGCTGTGATCCCGATGCCAAAGACAAACTTCGAGATGATTAAGTTTGAAGAAAAATCGACAATTGATTGGCAGCGCTTGGAACGCATGAAGACCTGGGCCTATAAGCTTGACACCCGATATGGAGAACTCCCTCTCTGGCCATTGGTGAAGAACCTCTACGAATGGACCAAGAATCGCATGGCGGATTGTGAGGAGGATCAGAGTGAGGCTAATGAACTGATGTTGAAGCGCGTGCCTTATCATGCCCTGAATTATTCAGCACCCTTCATCGATATGCGTCATTGGGATAGCATCCACCAGCAGGGTAACTACTGGACGGGTGATTATGAGGTAGATGATACAGACTGGAAACTCTGTGAACTGATTGCCCGCATTCAGTATGCCACGCAGCAGCATTTCTTCGGGGTGATGGCTGAAAAGTACTTTGATGATATGAATAATGATGTTCAGATAACAGGCATCAGGCATCAGCAGAAATCAGTCAATGGATACAACAGCCTTCCAAACGAGTTCACGAGGGAAGATGTGGCCAGATGCTTTGGGTACAACAAAGATAACTCTGTTACCAAAAAGATCTCAAGACTCATTCAGAATCACCAGATAGAAGAAATGGAAGGTGAATCGGGTGGGAAATACCGTAAACTTAGACAATTAGTATTATAAGTGACAAGTGACAAAGTGACAAAACCAAAATTAAAATGAACAAAGTAGAGATTAATAAGGACATGAGACTCAGCGAGCATTTCAAACTCGCTGAGCTTTGCAAGACAAGTTACATCACGGCTGATGGGAATATCCCGAGTCATCAAGCGATTGAAAACTTGAAGAATATCTGTGAGAATTGGCTGGAGGATCTAAGGTATAGCCAGAATACACTGTATGGAGATAGGAGTCAGGAGTCAGAAGACAGTAGAAATGACATCCCCATCATCATTTCCTCTGGGTATCGGAGCGAAGAGGTTAATCGCCTTTGTGGAGGTGCGAAGGGTTCGAATCATCTTACTGGGTGTGCAGTGGATATCAAATGCTATGGCCCGGAGCAGATGATCCGCATGGCTGGGATTCTTCTCGACATCTCTGATGGTACCAAGCGTGACTTTGATGAACTCATCCAAGAGAAGCGCGGCACTACCTATTGGATTCACTTCGCGGTGAAGCCGAAAGATAATAGGAGGAAAATTCTCTTCGATTGCAGGTGAAAGAAAACGACTCACGGGACCAGATTCCCGTGGGTCTTCTTTTTTGGCGGGATAATTTGGAGGATACGCGGGAATTTTGTACCTTTGCCACATGAAACAAAAATATTTGTGGATGCTCGCAGCCATCCTGCTTTGCTGCGGAGGGGTTCAGGCATGGGGACAGAAGATGGACCCGAATGACTTTGTGAAAGGTGCTGACGTGGGCTTTTTGCAAGGTCAGGAACGACGGGGCGTGAAGTTCCACGACCGCAACGGTCAGGAGCGTGAGTGCCTGGAACTGCTGAAGAACGACTACCAGATGTCGGCCATCCGCATGCGCGTCTGGGTGAATCCCCGTGGTGGCGATTGCGACAAGTTTGCCTTGCTGGCGATGGCGAAGCGGGTGAAGGCACTGGGGATGGACCTGATGGTGGACTTTCATTACAGCGATTCGTGGGCCGATCCTGCCAAGCAGCCTATTCCGAAAGCCTGGATTGACCACTCGTTTGAGGAGATGAAGAAGGATTTACGTAACCACACCGTTGAGGTGCTCTCGCTGCTGAAGGAGAACGACATCGCACCCCGATGGGTGCAGGTGGGCAACGAAACCGCCAACGGACTGTTGTGGCCGATGGGACACATCGAAACGGCACCGCAGCAATACGCCGGTTTCATTCGCGCTGGTTACGATGCCGTGAAAGAGGTGTTCCCTGAGACCATCGTCATCATACACCTGGACAGAGGTCACAATCAGAGCCTCTACGACTTCAACCTCGACACCGTCTTGAAATACGGCGGTAAGTTTGATATGATTGGCATGTCGCTCTATCCTTATTGGGCCATGGACGGGCATCCCGAACTGAATGCCGATGACATTATTACCGACTGTATAGCGAACATCCGTCACTGCAGCGAGAAATACGGCTGTGACGTGATGATTGTGGAAACGGGTTATGAGGTTGATGAACGTCATCCGGAGAAGATGGAGGAAGGTCGTCGGCAACTGACCCGTGTGATCCGCGAAGCCCGCCATGAGACGAACGGACGTTGTCGCGGTGTGTTCTACTGGGAACCGCAGTGTCTGCCCGGCGGTTACAAGCTCGGTGCTTTTGACAGTAAGGCTGCCCCGACGGCTATTATGGATGGATTCATTGAAACGCCATCGTAGTAAGACGGTGATGGGCAAGGACAGCTTTACATTCAAGCAGTTTGTGGTGCGGCAGGATCGCTGTGCGATGAAAGTGGGAACCGACGGGACGCTGCTCGGGGCCTGGGCGGAGATGGCAAAAGCTGACGGACGGGTGCTGGATATCGGTACGGGAACGGGATTGATGACCCTGATGATGGCGCAGCGCTATCCAGAGGCGCGGGTGACGGCGATTGATATCGATGAAATGGCAGTTTCGCAGGCTAAGGAGAATGTCGCTGCGTCGCCGTTTGTCGACAGGATTGAGGTGCTGCAGGCGGACGTGAATACGTTTGAAACGAAAGAAAAGTTCGATTCCATCGTGTGTAATCCGCCGTTTTTCAACAATGCGCTGGTATGTCCTGACAACCAACGTACGCAGGCGAGACATACCACATCGCTCAGTTATCAGCAATTGATGACAGCTGCCTGCAGATTACTGCAAGATGAGGGCGTTTTTTCGCTGATTATCCCCAATGATTTCTTTCAACAATTGGAAAGCGAGGTGCATCTGGCGGGATTGTTCTTGACGCGGGTGTATGGTGTGAGAACTGTTGAAGGAAAGCCTATTAAGCGATACTTGATAGAATTAAGGAAATCGCCTAAGAATGAATTGATTAAGAAGGAGGTGTTGATAGAAGATGCGCCGAATGTGAGAAGTAAATGGTATCGGGAACTGACAAAGGACTTTTATATTAAATAGGTAAGTATGAAGGTTACAATTTTACAGACAGATATAGAGTGGGGAAGACCTGAGGTAAATATCGATAGGGCAGAGGCGCTGATGGCGCAGGCACCGGGTGCAGACCTCTATGTATTGCCCGAAATGTGGGCTACAGGCTTTGCAACGGAGCCCACAGGCATCGCTGAGGAAGAGCGTCAATCGGTGGCGCTGGAATGGATGAAATCGAAGGCCAAAGCACTCGGATGTGCCATCTGTGGCAGTCTGGCAATCCACGTTGACGGAACGTACAGGAACAGACATTATTTTATTAATGGCAGAAAAGAGACTTTGCAATATTATGATAAACACCATCTTTTCTCGTATGGTCATGAGGATCAGTATTACACTGCGGGGGATAAGCATACGGTGGTGGACTACGAAGGATTCAGATTTCTGCTGCTGACGTGCTACGATATGAGATTTCCCGTCTGGAGCCGTTATTGCGACGCTTATCCGTATGATGCGATTATCTGTGTGGCCAACTGGCCGGAAAGCCGCCAGAATGCGTGGCAGATTCTGACGCGTGCACGGGCCATCGAGAATCAGGCATATCTGATTGGTTGTAATCGTGTGGGAAATGACGACTATAATCATTATCGTGGATGCAGCGCTGTGATCAGTCCGATTGGTAAAACATTAGCTTGTTGCAAACCAAACGTACAGGATACTGCGTCATTTCTGCTGAATTTGGAAGAGATCAAGCACAAGCGCGAGAAATTTAAAGTTTTGGAAGAGCGGGATATCTTATAGTTCACACAGATCCCACAGATCTCACAGATAATTAAATCTCACAGATAATAAATTTGCAGGCAAATTTCGGATTTCTGTAATTATAGTAAGATGATATAATAGGATAAAAAATCTGTGAGATCAGTGAGATCTGTGTGACATAAATAAAGATCTGCACGATTTTACGAGAATCGGCATTATGATAAATAAGAAGTTTTTTAGAAAATATTCGGGAAAAAGTTTGGTCAGTTCGAAAAAAGTGAGTACCTTTGCACCCGCTTAGAAAAAAGGATGCACCCGTAGCTCAGTTGGTAGAGCACCTGACTCTTAATCAGGGTGTCCAGGGTTCGAGCCCCTGCGGGTGTACAAAATCAAGGAGGAAGCGGTCCTCCTTTCTTTTTGAAAAGATCGTTTAGTTGTTTTAGTTGTTTGCACCCGTAGCTCAGTTGGTAGAGCACCTGACTCTTAATCAGGGTGTCCAGGGTTCGAGCCCCTGCGGGTGTACTTCATTAAGGTAAAAAGGATTGCCGATATGGCTCAGTTGGTAGAGCAACGCATTCGTAATGCGTAGGTCCCCGGTTCGAGTCCGGGTATCGGCTCCTAAGAGATTGGAATTCAGGATCGGCGGAATTAGCACATCGGTAGTGCACGGGCTTCCCAAGCCTGGGAGGCGGGTTCGATTCCCGTATTCCGCTCACAAAGATAAAAGGCTTGCACTTAGATGCAAGCCTAATTTTTTTGTCACACAGATGGCACAGATCACACAGATTTTCACCTGACGGTCATGTGGAAGCAGCCCTGCTTGACTTCGTATTTAATGTAGCATCTCCCCTGTTCACGCATATCACGCAACACTTCCGACAGCACCCATTTTAAGGTGTCGTTGCGCACTTGTCGCCGTGCAGGACCATCAGGCTCTTCCACCGTCTTATAACGGTTATAACAGATGTCGAACGTGGTGCCGTAGAGATGACAGGAGTTCTCGGTGGCATTGCCGTTACGACGACGGAGTTTTGCCACATCCTCCTGCGAACGCAGTACGCTGGTAACGATCATCTTGTGCAGAGGTACGCCCTTGACATACAGGCTATCGTAGAACGCCTGACCGATATCCTGTAAGAGAACGGCAGCTCGCGGCACCAGATAAGGAATGCTGGAATACAGCGGGTCGACGTGATAATACGGATTGGAGGCGATGTAGACCAGTTCGCGTTTGCGGGCCTCGGCATCCTCACGGTTACGGACAGGTGTCACTCCCCACTGCTGTGCTGCCACCAGTTGAACGGCGTTGGTATCAGGGAAAGCCACTGCGTAGCTGGCCACAGAACGGATGCGGTGCGGACGACCATTTGTCTGGAGCGAGGACGGCATAACAGCTTCTGCTATTTCGTGCATAATCACACGCGGTTCAGCCACCGATGGAAATATCCATCGTATGACAGCCAACAGTAACACCACGGCAGCGAAGCCCGTGAGGAAACGTTTTTTCGTCAGTTTAATCGTTAATTTTTTCATTTTGGCTACAAAGGTACGAAATAATTCATAATTCATAATGCATAATTCATAATAATTTAGTAATTTTGCACGCAAAATATAATTTGTATACAGATTTGATAGAGAAGCATCTTGTTTTAGAGGATATCGACCCCGTTGTTTTCTATGGCGTGGGCAATGTTCACCTGCAGATGATACGTTCGCTTTACCCCAAACTGCGTATCGTGGCTCGTGACAATGTGATTCGTGTGTTGGGTGATGAAGAGCAAATGGCCATCTTCGAGGAGGCGATAGAAAAACTCCGGAAGCATGTGCTCAGGTTCAACTCGTTGAGCGATGAGGATATCCTGGATATCGTGAAAGGCAAGCGTGTGAAGGACGATATGCCCGATGGTGTGTTGGTCTATTCGATGTCGGGACGTGCCATCAAACCGCGCAGTGAGAACCAACAGCGGTTGATCGAGGCCTACGAGAAGAACGACATGGTGTTTGCCGTGGGTCCTGCGGGTACGGGAAAGACCTACCTCTCGATAGCCCTTGCCGTGAAGGCGTTGAAGGAAAAGACAGCGAAGAAGATCATCCTCTCGCGTCCGGCTGTGGAGGCTGGAGAAAAGCTGGGATTCCTGCCTGGCGATATGAAGGACAAGATAGACCCCTATCTGCAACCACTCTATGACGCTTTGGAGGATATGTTGCCCCAGGTGAAGTTGCAGGATATGATGGAGAAGCACGTGATCCAGATCGCTCCCCTCGCCTTTATGCGCGGTCGTACGCTCTCGGATGCGGTGGTAATCCTCGACGAGGCACAGAACACGACACCCGCGCAGATCCGTATGTTCCTCACCCGTATGGGTTGGAACACGAAGATGATCATCACGGGTGATATGACGCAGATAGACCTCCCCCACTCTCAGAAAAGCGGATTGATCGAGGCGCTGCACATATTAAATAATGTGGAGGGCATCGGTGTGGTGAACCTTACGGGAAAAGATATCGTGCGCCACAAGCTCGTGACGAGAATCGTCAATGCCTACGAAGCATTCGACAAGGAAGTGAATAGTGAAATCGTAAAATCGTAAAATTGTCAAATATAAGATGAAAGCATTAACAAAGACTGATTTCCATTTTGATGGACAGAAGAGTGTGTATCACGGCAAGGTTCGTGACGTGTATAACATCAATGACGACCTGATGGTGATGGTAGCCACAGACCGTATCTCGGCCTTCGACGTGGTACTGCCCAAGGGCATTCCCTTCAAGGGACAGGTGTTGAACCAGATAGCCGCCAAGTTCCTGGATGCCACTACCGACATCTGTCCGAACTGGAAGCTGGAAACCCCCGATCCGATGGTTACGGTGGGACTGAAGTGTGAGGGTTTCCGTGTAGAGATGATAATCCGCTCGATTCTCACCGGTTCTGCCTGGCGCGAGTATAAGAACGGCTGCAGGGAACTCTGTGGCGTGAAACTGCCCGATGGAATGAAGGAAAACGAGCGTTTCCCCGAGCCTATCATCACCCCGACAACGAAGGCTGACGAGGGACACGACATGAATATCTCAAAGGAAGAGATCATCGCTCAGGGTATCGTCTCTGCTGAGGACTATGCCGTGATGGAAGACTATACCCGCAAGATCTTCGCCCGTGGACAGGAGATTGCTGCCAAGCGTGGACTGATTCTCGTGGATACAAAGTATGAGTTTGGTAAACGCGACGGAAAGGTGTATCTCATCGACGAGATCCATACCCCCGATTCCAGCCGTTATTTCTATGCTGACGGCTATGAGGAGAAACTGGCGAAGGGTGAACCCCAGAAGCAGTTATCGAAGGAGTTCGTGCGTCAGTGGCTCATCGAGCACAACTTCATGAACGAGCCCGGACAGGTGATGCCTGAGATTACGGATGCATATGCCGAGAGCGTGTCGGATCGCTATATCGAGCTCTACGAACATATCGTAGGCGAGAAATTCGACAAGGCTACCGAGGAAGGCGATATCGCTGCACGTATTGAGAAGAACGTGAGCGAGTGGCTGAAAGACAGAAAGTGAATAGTGAATAGTGATTAGTGACTAGTTGAGTAGATGGGATACGGTCAGGAGGTGATTAAGCCGTATGAGCAGCGAGGGGAGAAGGCTGTACAGGTGGAGCAGATGTTTGACAACATCGCCCCTACCTATGACAAGCTGAACCATCGTCTGTCGTGGGACATCGACCGCGGATGGCGTAAGAAGGCCATCCAGCAGTTGGCGCCCCATCAGCCACAGACGATCCTCGACATCGCTACGGGTACTGGCGACTTTGCTATCCTGGCAGCAGAAATGCTGCACCCTGAGAAGCTCATCGGAGCCGACATCAGTGAGGGGATGATGCAGATAGGACGGGAGAAAGTGGCTCAGAGAGGTCTCGACAGTGTAATCTCCTTTGCCAAGGAAGACTGTCTGGCCCTCTCCTACTCTGACGGTAGTTTCGATGCCGTCACCGCAGCTTTCGGTATCCGTAACTTTGCTGATCTCGATAAGGGACTGCGGGAGATGTGCCGGGTGCTGAAGCCCGGAGGTCATCTGAGTATCGTGGAGCTCACCACACCCGTGAAATTCCCGATGAAACAGCTCTTCCATATTTACAGTCACACGGTGTTGCCGATCTATGGACGACTCATCAGTCGCGACACCAGTGCCTACAGCTATCTCACCAAGACCATCGAGGCCTTTCCGCAAGGTGAACGAATGATGGAGATCTTGAAGAAAGCCGGATTCAGTGAGGCCTCGTTCAAACGGCTCACTTTCGGCATTTGTACGATGTATTTCGCAACCAAATAATTTTAGCGTTATGGATAAATACGGACTGATTGGCTATCCCTTGGGACATTCGTTCTCCATTAGCTACTTCAACCAGAGGTTTGCTGATGAGGGTATCAATGCCAAGTATATTAACTTTGAGATTCCGAGTATCGATGAACTGCCGGAGGTGTTGGCAAAGAATCCAGAACTCAAAGGACTCAACGTCACGATCCCCTATAAGGAGAAAGTCATTGATTTCCTCGACAGTGTGAGTCCGGAAGCAAGAGCCATCGGTGCCGTGAATGTCATCAAGGTGAGCCACGAAGGCAATAAGGTCATCTTGATGGGTTATAATAGCGACGTGATCGGGTTTACCCAGAGCATAGAGCCTATGCTCGACAAGAAATGGCATAAGAAAGCCCTGATTCTGGGAACAGGCGGTGCCTCGAAGGCCATCAATTACGGTTTGAAATCGCTGGGACTCGAGACGGTGTTTGTAAGTCGTTACGAGCGTCCGGGCACGATACAATATGATAAGATTACTCCGGAGGTGGTCAAGGAATACAATGTGATCGTGAACTGTACCCCCGTTGGTATGTTCCCCAAGACCGAGGAATGTCCAAAGCTGCCTTACGAGGCAATGGACTATCATACCATTCTCTACGACCTAATCTATAATCCGGACCAGACGCTTTTCATGCGTCGCGGGGCTGAATATGGAGCGGATGTGAAGAACGGTCTGGAAATGCTGTTGTTGCAGGCATTTGCGTCGTGGGAGTTTTGGAACGGAGAGAGATAGACAGTGAATAGTGATTAGTGAATAGTGAATATGGATAATAGATATATGATGCGCGGCGTGAGTGCCGCAAAAGAAGACGTACACAACGCGATTAAGAACATCGACAAGGGTATCTTCCCGCAGGCCTTCTGCAAGATTATTCCCGATATTCTGGGTGGTGATCCCGAGTATTGTAATATTATGCATGCCGACGGTGCAGGTACTAAGTCGAGTCTTGCCTATATGTACTGGAAGGAAACGGGTGACCTTTCTGTATGGAAGGGTATTGCCCAGGATGCCATCGTGATGAACACCGACGATCTGCTCTGTGTGGGTGCTGTGGATAACATCCTCGTTTCGAGCACTATCGGACGTAATAAGATGCTGGTGCCTGGTGAAGTGATCTCGGCCATTATCAATGGTACCGACGAACTGTTGGCAGAGCTCCGTGAGATGGGTATCGGTATCTATCCCACGGGAGGTGAAACAGCTGATGTGGGCGACCTCGTAAGGACCATTATCGTCGATTCCACCGTTACTTGTCGTATGAAAAGAAGCGATGTCATCGACAATGCCAATATCCGTCCGGGTGATGTAATCGTTGGACTTTCGAGTACCGGACAGGCCACGTATGAGAAGCATTATAACGGTGGAATGGGCTCAAATGGTCTGACCTCCGCCCGTCATGATGTCTTCGCCAAGTATCTGGCAGAGAAATATCCTGAGAGTTTCGACCACGCAGTGCCTGATGAGCTGGTGTATAGCGGGAAATATAAATTGACGGATGCAGTCGAGGGTTCTCCTGTGGATGCAGGACAGCTGGTGCTCTCTCCTACCCGCACCTATGCTCCTGTGATCAAGCGTCTGCTTGATGAGTTGCGCCCGGAGATTCACGGAATGGTGCATTGTACGGGTGGCGCTCAGACGAAGGTGCTGCATTTTGTCAGCGACAACTGTAAGGTGGTGAAAGATAACATGTTCCCCGTTCCACCGCTGTTTAAGGCCATTCACGAGTGCTCAGGCACCGATTGGAAAGAAATGTATCAGGTGTTCAACATGGGTCATCGCATGGAGATCTATGTCCGTCCTGAGGTGGCAGAGAAGGTGATTGAGATTTCGAAGAGCTTCAACATCGATGCCCAGATCGTAGGCCATATCGAGGAAGGACCCAAGAGTTTGACAATCAAATCAGAATACGGCGAGTTCGACTATTAAGGTCTATGCGTAGAAGCGCCATTATGCTCTTTGGGATTATCGTCTGTCACAGTGACACCCGATGGAATGTATACCTGTGAAACTTGCAAAGGAACAGGCAAATATAATAATTAATATGGAGAATAACAGTATATTGCAAAAGCTCGACGGTCTGGAGGCGCGTTTCGAGGAGGTATCAACGCTGATTACCGACCCCGATGTGATTGCTGATCAGAATCGTTTTGTGAAATTAACGAAGGAATACAAGGACCTTGGCGACATTATGGACGCCCGCAAGCGTTATATCGCCTGTCTGAACGGCATCAAGGAGGCGAAGGATATCCTTGCTAACGAGACAGATCCTGAGATGAAGGAAATGGCGCGTGAAGAACTGGCGATGAATGAGGATCTGCAACCCAAATTAGAGGAGGAAATCAAGATTGCCTTGATTCCCAAGGATCCTGAGGACGCGAAGAACGTACAGATGGAAATTCGCGCAGGAACAGGTGGCGATGAAGCCTGTCTGTTTGCGGGTGACCTGTTTAAGATGTATAAGAGCTACTGCGACTCAAAGGGTTGGCAATTGTCAATCACCAGTGTCTCTGAAGGTGCTGTGGGTGGCTATAAGGAAATCGACTTCGCTGTCAGCGGGGCCGATGTCTATGGTACGCTGAAATATGAATCGGGTGTGCATCGTGTACAGCGTGTACCAGCTACTGAGACACAAGGACGTATGCATACTTCCGCAGCGACTGTTGCCGTACTGCCCGAAGCGGATAAGTTCGAGGTACATGTCAATGAAGGCGAGATCAAATGGGATACGTTCCGTTCGTCAGGTGCCGGTGGCCAGAATGTGAACAAGGTGGAGTCTGGTGTCCGCCTGCGCTATATGTGGAAGAACCCAAATACCGGTGAAACTGAGGAAATTCTCATTGAATGTACGGAAACGCGCGATCAGCCGAAGAACAAAGAACGTGCCCTCTCGCGTCTCTATACCTTTATCTATGATAAGGAGCATCAGAAGTATATGGACGATATTGCCTCGCGCAGAAAGAGTCTTGTTTCTACGGGTGACCGCTCAGCGAAGATCCGCACCTATAACTTCCCACAAGGTCGTGTGACGGACCATCGTATCGGATACACCACCCACGACTTGCAGGGTTTCCTTGGAGGCGACATCCAGGCGATGATCGATGCTCTTACCGTTGCTGAAAATGCAGAACGCATGAAAGAAACAGAACTGTAATATGAGTGAAAAATTGAAAAAGTTCTGGGCACCCATGAGGGAGGAAGCCAATAAGGGGCATTACATCGTGAACTTCATTGGGGCATTGGGAGCTTTCCCATGCGCATGGATAGGCAGAGAACTGAATAATTTCTGGATATATGCTGGTGTATTCATTCTTTGGTGGGCGCTTGTTGTCCTTATTTACCTGACTTATCGTTATCTAAAAAAATAATAAATATGACACGCAAAGAACTAATACAGCAGATTAAGCAGAAACAGAGTTTTCTCTGTGTGGGATTGGATACCGATGCCAAAAAGATGCCCCAGTGCGTCTTTGATCTGCACGATCCTATTTTTGAGTTTAATAAGGCGATTATCGATGCCACAGCTCCCTATTGCGTAGCCTATAAGCCCAATCTGGCTTTCTACGAGGCCTATGGCGTGAAGGGCATGATGTCGTTTGAGAATACCATCAAGTATATCAAAGAGAATCATCCCCATCACCTGATTATTGCCGATGCCAAGCGCGGTGATATCGGTAATACGTCGCAGATGTACGCCCGTACTTTCTTCGAGGAATATAATGTGGATGCGCTGACTGTAGCGCCTTATATGGGCGAAGACTCGGTGACACCCTTCCTCGGTTATGAGGGCAAATGGGTGATTCTGCTGGCGCTGACTTCCAATAAAGGCTCTCACGACTTCCAGCTGATGGCTGATGCCCAGGGCGAACGTCTGTTCGAAAAGGTGATAAAGAAAAGTCAGGAATGGGGCAACACAGAGAATATGATGTATGTCGTCGGTGCTACACAAGGCCAGATGTTCGAGGATATCCGTAAGGTAGCCCCCGATTATTTCCTGCTGGTGCCAGGTGTCGGTGCTCAGGGCGGCTCGCTTGAAGAGGTCTGTAAATACGGAATGACCAAGGATTGCGGTCTGTTGGTGAATTCCTCACGCGGCATTATCTACGCCAGCGGTGACGACCACTATGCTGAGATTGCCGGTAATAAGGCCCGTGAACTGCAACAGCAGATGGCTGAGGAACTGAAAAAGGCTGGTATAATATAATAAGGTGAACAGCGCAAAGATCATCAACGACCCGGTATTCGGATTCATCAAGATACCGCGTGGGTTGCTCTACGGCATCGTAGAGCATCCCTTGTTTCAGCGTCTGAACCGTATTAACCAGCTGGGACTTGCCTCGGTGGTCTATCCTGGTGCCCGTCACACAAGATTTCAGCATTCCATCGGTGCTTTTCACCTGACGACCGAGGCGGTGAGATCGCTTCAAGAGAAGGGAAATTTTATCTTTGACTCCGAAGCAGAGGCTGTCGAGGCTGCCATCTTGATGCATGACATCGGACACGGACCTTTCTCGCATGTCTTGGAAGATACACTGATTCACGACATCTCCCACGAAGAGATATCGTTGCTGATGATGGAAGAGATAAACCGCCATTTCAACGGACAATTAAACCTCGCCATTTCCGTCTTCAAAGGTGAGTACCCCAAGAACTTCTTACACCAGTTGATTTCCAGTCAACTTGATATGGACAGGCTCGATTATCTGCGTCGCGATTCTTTCTACACAGGAGTTACGGAAGGTAACATCGGCTCTGCTCGTATCATCAAGATGCTCAATGTGATAGACGATTCTCTTGTAGTAGAACATAAAGGTATCTATTCGCTCGAAAACTACCTTACAACCCGTCGTTTGATGTATTGGCAAGTCTATCTGCATCGTACCTGTGTGGCCTATGAAAAAGTGCTTGTCAACATGCTGAATCGCGCCAAGTATCTCCTCAGGAATGGTCAGCAGGTATTCGCCTCTCCTGCCCTGCTCTATTTCCTGGCCAACGATGTCGACAAGGTTTGGTTTGACACCCATCCCGAGACGCTCGTTAACTACGGTGAACTCGATGATTCTGACATCTGGAGTGCCATGAAAGCGTGGAAGCACCATGATGATAAGATTCTCGCTACGCTGGCAACGGATATGCTCGATCGTCACATCTTCAAAGTGGAAGTGACGGAAGAGCCCGTCGATGAGACCCATATCGAGACAATCGCCAAGGAGATTTCCGCCCAAATGGAGATTTCAATTGACGATGCTAAACAATACATGATGAGCGTCAATACCATCTCGAAAGACATGTATAATGTGGACGATGATAGTATCGCAATTCTTTACAAAGATGGCAAAATTCGCGATATTTCGGAGGCTTCTGAATTGCTAAATGTTCAATTACTTTCTAAAAAAATAAGAAAATACTACCTTTGTTATCAGCGTTTTGAATAATTTTTGCTAACTTTGCGCGCAAATAATAATAAACGCGTTATAACATGGAATTTACAGCAAAGCAAATAGCCGAAATGATCGGTGGACGAGTGGAGGGCAATGAGAATGCTGCCATCAACAGCTTCGCCAAAATTGAAGAAGGAAAACCCGGTGCCATCTCGTTCCTGTCGAACCCCAAATACACCCACTATCTTTACGAAACACAGTCGAGCGTTGTGCTCATCAACGAGGATGTTGAATTGGAGCAACCCGTTGCTGCTACGCTGATTCGCGTGAAGAACGCCTACGAGAGTGTTGCTAAGTTGCTGCAGATCTACGAATCGATGAAGCCCCGCAAGACCGGTATCGAGCCACAGGCATATATCTCTGAGAAGGCTACCATCGGTAAGGACTGTTATATTGGTGCCTTTGCCTATATTGGTGACGGCGCTGTGATTGGTGACGGTACCCAGATTTATCCCCATACAGTGATTGGTGAAGGTGTGAAGATTGGTGAGAAAAGTACCATTTTCCCCAACGTTACTATCTATCAGGGTTGTCAATTGGGAAAAAATGTGACAATCCATGCAGGTAGTGTCATCGGTGCCGATGGCTTCGGTTTTGCTCCCAATGCCAGCGGGTATGATAAGATTCCTCAGATTGGTATCGTTGTGATTGAGGACGATGTGGAGATTGGTGCTAATACCTGTGTCGATCGTTCGACGATGGGTCAGACCATTATCCGCAAGGGTGTGAAACTCGACAATCTCATCCAGGTGGCTCATAACTGTGAGATTGGCGAGAATACCGTTATGTCAGCACAGGTAGGTATGGCAGGATCCACTAAGATCGGCAGCTGGTGTATGGTAGGCGGTCAGGCAGGTTTCTCTGGCCATATCCATGTAGCAGACAAAACTTTCGTTGGTGCACAATGTGGTGTAATCAGCGATACCAAGGGCGATGGCGAAAAGCTGATTGGTTCGCCCGCTATGGATACGAAGGTATTCTTCAAGGCCAAGGCGCTCTATGCCAAGTTGCCTGAGATGTACCGCCAGATAGCTGCTTTACAGCGCGAACTCGATGAATTAAAGAAAAAATAAGCATATGAAACAAAAAACATTGAAAGGCAGTTTCTCCTTGTTCGGCAAGGGTCTGCACACAGGTCTGAACCTGACCGTCACGTTTAATCCTGCCCCTGAGAATACAGGCTACAAGATTCAGCGTATCGATCTCGAAGGTGAGCCTGTGATTGATGCCATCGCAGAGAATGTGGTTGATACCCAGCGCGGCACGGTACTCGGTAAAGGAGACGCAAAATGTTCTACTGTTGAGCATGGTCTCTCAGCCCTCTACGCCCTTGGCATCGACAACTGTCTGATTCAGGTCAACGGTCCTGAGTTTCCTATCCTCGACGGTTCAGCCATCAAGTATGTGGAGAAGATCCGTGAGATTGGCATCGAAGAACAGAACGCCCCCAAGGACTATTACGTCATCCGTAAGAAGATTGAGGTGAAAGACGACAACACCGGTTCGTGCATCACCATCTTGCCCGATGAGGAATTTTCGATCACAGCCATGTGTTCTTTTGAGTCGAAATTCATCAGTTCGCAGTTTGCCACGCTTGACGATTCCACGAAATATGCTGATGAAATCGCCAGTGCCCGTACTTTCGTGTTTGTGCGTGACATTGAGCCCTTGCTACAGGCCAACCTTATCAAAGGCGGTGACCTCGACAATGCCATCGTCATCTATGAGCGTCAGACCACACAGGAGCGTCTCGACATGTTGGCTGACATGCTGCATGTAGAGCATCGCGATGCCACCGACCTTGGTTATATTCAGCACAAGCCCCTGCAGTGGGACAATGAGTGTACCCGTCATAAGCTGCTTGATATTATCGGAGATATGGCGCTGATCGGCAAACCTATCAAGGGAAGGATCATTGCCACGCGTCCTGGTCACACGGTTAACAACAAGTTTGCACGTCTCATGCGAAAGGAAATCCGTAAGCATGAGGTGCAGGCGCCTTTCTATGATCCCAACGAGGAGCCGGTGATGGATGTAAACCGTATCCGTGAGCTCCTGCCCCACCGCTATCCGATGCAGTTGGTGGACAAAGTGACAGCGCTGGGTGCTAACACGATCGTCGGCATCAAGAACATCACCTCCAATGAGCCCTTCTTCCAGGGCCACTTCCCTCAGGAGCCTGTAATGCCTGGCGTACTGATGATTGAGGCGATGGCACAGTGCGGCGGTCTGCTGGTATTGAATACACTCGAGAATCCTAGTCAGTGGAGCACCTATTTCATGAAGATTGATGATGTGAAGTTCCGTCAGAAGGTAGTGCCTGGTGATACACTGATCTTTAAGGTCGACCTGCTGGCACCCGTCCGTCACGGAATCTCTTCGATGAAAGGGTATATTTTTGTAGGCGACCATGTGGTGGCAGAAGCTACTTTTACCGCTCAAATCGTAAAAAACAAGTAAAATCTAAATTTCCAAACTGTCAAATTGTAAATGAATCAGATTCATCCTTTAGCAGTGGTTGACCCCGAGGCAAAGCTCGGCGATGGAAACATCATCGGTCCCTTCTGCGTTATAGACAAGAATGTCGTCATCGGCGACAACAATAAGTTCCTTAACAATGTAACAGTTCATTACGGTGCCCGTATTGGCAACAATAACGAATTCTTCCCGGGCGCCTCTATTTCCACAAAACCACAGGATCTGAAGTTCCAAGGCGAGGATACGACCTGTGAAATCGGTGATAACAACTCCATCCGTGAGAATGTTACCATCAGTCGCGGAACCGCCTCAAAGGGCAAGACCGTTGTGGGAAATGGCAACCTGTTGATGGAGAATATGCATGTGGCTCATGACTGTGTGATTGGCAACGGCTGCATCATCGGCAATTCCACGAAATTTGCTGGTGAGGTCGAAGTTGATGATTTTGCCATTATCTCCGCCACTTGTCTCTTCCACCAGTTCTGTCATGTGGGTAGTTATATCATGTTCCAGGGCGGTACACGCACTAGTCAAGATATCCCACCGTTCGTGATTGCTGGCAAGGAACCTGTTCGTTATGCTGGTGTCAACCTTGTGGGCCTGCGTCGTCGTGGTTTCCCCCGCGAGACTATTGAAGCCATCCACGAAGCCTATCGCATCATCTATTCACAGGGTGTATTGAAGGATGGCGTCGCTATGGCACGCGAGCAGTTCCCCGACTGTAAGGAGGTGGAATATATCTGCTCGTTCATTGAGAATTCCAAGCGCGGTATTATCAGATAGAGGTGAGAGGTAAGACACTCATCGTTATTACTGGGCCGACGGCTGTCGGTAAATCACAGCTCTGTCTCGACATTGCCAGGCATTTCGACATTCCCATCATCAATGCCGACTCTAGGCAAATCTATAAGGAACTGTCGATTGGTACGGCCAAACCTTCAGCTGAGGATCAGCAGGCTGTCAAGCACTATTTCGTAAGTACCCTGAGTCTACAGGATTATTATAGTGCATCGCTCTTTGAAAGTCAGGTGACAGATCTGCTCGATACGCTTTTCAAGACGAGCGATTACGCTTTGATGGCGGGAGGCAGCATGATGTATATCGATGCTGTTTGCGATGGAATCGACGATATTCCCACCATCGACGATAAGACCCGCGCTACAATGAAGCAGCGTCTCAAGGATGAAGGACTGCAGAAACTCTGCGAAGAACTGCAGCGTCTCGATCCTGAATACTACGAGATTGTAGACCGTCAGAATCCCAAACGCGTGGTCCATGCTCTGGAGATTTGCACAATGACGGGGCAGACCTACACTTCGTTTCGTAAGCGTGAAAAGAAAGATCGTCCCTTCCGCATCGTGAAGATTGGGCTGAATCGTGACCGAGAAGAACTCTACAACCGCATCAATGCCCGTGTCGATGAGATGATGCAAAAGGGCTTGTTGGAAGAGGCTGAGGCGCTTTATCCGATGAGAGAGTCAAATGCCTTGAATACTGTAGGTTACAAAGAACTGTTCGAGTATCTTAATGGACGTTGGCCTCTCGAGGAAGCCGTTGAACGCATCAAGGGAAACACCCGTCGTTACGCCCGCAAGCAGCTCACCTGGTATAAAAAAGATCCGCAAATACATTGGTTTCACCCCGATCAAAAGAAAGAAATTATCGACTACATTATAACTGAATCATCATGAAAAAGATTTGGAATTGGATTACAGGCATCTGGCCTGCATACAAGAGTCTCTATAAAGGTCGTCCCTGGTATATCAAGTTGATATCAGCACTCGTGACGCTCGTTGTACTGTTTTTCCTTTATCTCATCGCTGTCGATGTGAATTTCCTCTGGCTCTTTGGTAAGTCGCCCTCAATGAGCACTATCAAGAACAAGCGTCCCGCTGAGGCCTCCATCATCTACAGCGCTGATGGAAAAGCTATTGGAAAGTTCTTCAGCGAGAACCGTACGCCTGTGACTTACGAAGAGGTGAACCCCGTCTTTTGGAAAGCCCTCATCGATACTGAGGACGAGCGTTTCTACTCCCATCACGGCATCGACTACACCGCCTTTGCTGCCGTCGCCAAGGAGTATATCCTCCACCAAGACGCCCGTGGTGCTTCAACCATCACCCAGCAGTTGGCTAAGAATCTCTTCCGTACTCGTAGCGAATACTCTACGGGTCTTCTGGGCAATATCCCTGGGCTGAAAATGCTTATCATGAAGAGCAAGGAGTGGATTACTGCCTACAAGCTCGAGTATTTCTTTACCAAGAACGAGATTCTCACGCAATATGCCAATACCGTTGATTTTGGTTCCAATGCCTTCGGTATCAAAACTGCCTGCAAGACCTACTTCAACTGCAAGCCCCAGGACCTGACACCTGAGAACGCAGCCATCCTCGTGGGTATGCTCAAGGCTACAACCTATTATAATCCCCTCATCAATCCCGAGAATTCGCTGAAGCGTCGTAATATCGTTTTGGACCTCATGCAACAGCATGGTGACCTGACCGCTGAACAATGTGACTCTCTCAAACAGCTCGACATCAGACTCGATTACAGCGTGGAGTCTGCCTACGATGGCGATGCCAACTACTTCCGCGAAGCTGTGGCCGATTATCTGAAAGACTGGTGCGAGGAATACTTTGACAACCGTAATGCCCTTTATACCGAGGGTCTGAAGATTTACACCACCATCGACACTCGTATGCAGAAATATGCCGAGGAGGCTGCCCGCAAGCAGATGCGGCAGGTGCAGAGTAACTTCAACTCCCACTGGGGCTCTACTAATCCCTGGCAGGACGAGCATCATCAGGAAATCAAGAACTTCATCGAGGATATTGCTAAGCGCCAGCCGGTCTACAAATATCTCACGAAGAAATTCAACGGAAATCAAGATTCCATCGATTATTATCTCAACCTTCCGCACACTGTAAAAGTCTTCGACTATGACGGTGGACAGATTGAGAAACAACTCTCTACGATGGACTCCATCCGCTATATGGTCCATTTCATGCATTGCGGTTTTGTCTGTCTTGAAGCAGAAACCGGTCATGTAAAGGCCTGGGTGGGCGATATTGATTTCAAATCTTGGAAATACGACAAGGTGACGGCCATGCGCCAGCCAGGATCTACCTTCAAACTATTCGTTTATACCGAAGCTATGAACCAGGGACTTACGCCTTGCGATCGTCGCCGCGACAGTTACTTTGCTATGAAGGTGATGGATAAAGGTAAGGAAGTGACTTGGGCGCCTACCAATGCCAACGGCTATTTCACCGGTGACTCTATGCCTTTGAAAGTAGCTTTCGCTCAGAGTATCAATTCTGTTGCCGTGAAGGTTGGTCAGGAAGTTGGCATCCGTAACATCGCTAACACCGCGCATAATATGGGTATCAAGTCGAAACTCGACCCCACTCCAGCTTTGGCTCTCGGCTCTTCTGATGTCAATCTATTGGAGCTCGTCAACAGCTATTGCACGGTGGCCAACGACGGAAAGGCTCATGAGCCCGTACTCGTTGTGCGCATCCTCGACCGCGATGGTAATGAGATCTATACCGGACCTACAGAACAGCGTCAGGCTATTCCTTATAAGAGTGCTTATCTCATGCAGCAGATGCTCTTAGGTGGACTCCGTGAGCGTGGTGGTACGTCTATGAGCCTTTGGGGCTACGTCGGTCAGTTCGATCGCGACACCGAATTCGGTGGTAAGACCGGCACATCAAACAATCATTCCGATGCCTGGTTTGTGGGCGTTTCTCCAAAACTCGTAGCAGGAGCCTGGGTGGGCGGAGAATATCGCAGCATCCACTTCCGAACAGGACAGCTTGGCCAGGGCTCTCGCACAGCTCTGCCCATCTGCGGTTATTTCTTCCAGAGTGTCCTTTCCGACCCCAACTTTAAGCATTATCACGGGAAGTTCGCCAAGCCGAAGGACGAGAATATCACACCTGACATGTATCAGAACTGTCAGTATGTCTACCATGTAGCCGACTCTGATTCTATCGGTCTCGATTCCCTCGACTTCGAAGGCATTGAAGAATACCAAGAACTTGATGCGGACGGCAATCCTATTCAGAAACCCATTGAGCCCACTGAGCCTGACGAAACAAAGCCAGAACCCATTGATGCTCCTAATGGCGAAGCCACTAAGAAGGAAGAAGCTTCTTTCTAAGAGTAAGGACGTTGCGCCCTGAGATACGTTCGTAGTTGATGGAATCCATATACTGGCGAACGATATGAATGCCTAATCCTCCAATTGGACGATCTTCGGCAGAGAGCGTCGTATCGACATCAGCCTGTGCCGTTGGATCGAAATGTGTACCGCTGTCAATGATCGTGAATTTCAGACGTACATCGTTCGCTTGTGCCTCAACAGTGATATCGCCATGTGTGCCACGGGGATAAGCATACTCCATCACATTGACTACCGCTTCCTCGATGGCGAGGTTCATTTTCATGGTGAGAGCTGCATCGAAACCTACGGCCTCACACACCTCGTCGACGAAAGCCGCCAACGTTGGAACCTCTTTCGTATCGTTAGGCAGGATGATGCGCTTGGAGAAACGTACATCACGTGGTTTCTTGATATACTGAATAGCCATCATCGTCAGGTCGTCGCTCTGCTCAGCATCGCCCACAAACTGGTGGACAGCATCCGTCATCACAGCAATCAGTTGACGAGGTTCCTCCTGATGATTGGCGAGAGCCTGTTTTGCCACCTCGTTCACGCGTTCCATCTTGAACAGGGCATGAGTGGAATCCTCAGCTTCGGTCAGACCATCGGTAAAGAGGAAAATCGTGGTACCTGTGAATATCTGCGTCTCCTGCAGCGTATATTTCCATGAAGGCATGAAACCTGCGGGAATATTGGGATCGCAGGGCAGCATGCCAACGCCCTGTCCAACGAGCAACGGAGCATCGTGACCAGCATTACAATAGCGCATACGTCCTGTTGGCAGGTCGAGTACACCAACGAAGAGCGTGACGAACATATTCGTCTCGTTCATGTCGGCCATCGTGGCATTCAGTGTGGCAACAATACGATCGGGCATCGACTCATGGGCAGAGACCGTACGGAATACCGAACGGGTGACAGCCATGAAGAGCGACGCAGGTACACCCTTACCTGAAACATCACCGATACAGAAGAACAGCTTTTCATCTCGGATGTAGAAGTCAAACAGGTCGCCACCGACATCTTTCGCGGGCGTCAGCGAGGCATAGAGCTGCACATCGTCGCGTTCCTGACTTGTAGGAAAGTCCTTTGGCAACATACCCATCTGAATGCCGCTTGCCACCTGGAGTTCACTCTCTATCGACGCCTTCTCGGCAGTCGTATCTTTCAGTTCGTCGATATAACGCACGAGTGATTTCTGCATTCCCGCAAACGAATTACTCAACTGACCAATCTCGTCGGTACGTTGTAATTCCGGCAATTTCGTGTCGAAATTTCCCGAGGCAATCGTCTCTGCTTCCTTAGCCAGACGACGCAGCGGTTGCAGCTCACGGGTAATGATGCGGATGAAGAAATAGAGCATGAGCAGCAGACCTACGGTCACAATACTCATAACGGTTCGGCGCAGACGGTCGAACCCGCCAAAGATGTCACTCTCAGGACAGACAATAGCCATCGAACAACCCGTTTTGCCGAGGGGTTTGTAGAACACATAACTGTCTTTACCTCCAATGTTCATGCGTTTAATGCCCTCCTCACCGCGCTGCATAGCGTGACCAAGATTAGCCATTGCGGTATCGTTGTCCTCGATGGTTTGGGTGAAAATCGACTGACGGGTGATCTTCGTAGAGTCCGGATGCACAAAATACGTACCGCCTCGACCTATCATAATACTATAGGAATTGGGATAGGGCTTGACAGCAGAAATGGTTTGCGAGAGCCAGTTCAGCGAAAGGCTGGTATTGATGACACCAATCAGCTTTCCTTCATTGTTCTTGATGGCCTGACAATAAGAGGTCACCATCTCGCTCGTATTCGTTGCCACATCGAGATCGACATAAGGTTCCGTCCAGCACGGATGATCGAGCAGTTGAGGCATCAGATACCAGTCCATAAAGAAATACTGGTAGTTATCGCTACCGCCCTGAATCGTTCGGATACTATCGCCGGAATGCTTCGAATAAGCAGAGAAATAGCGTCCGTAATTCTGGAAGTAATAAGGTTCGAAGGCGATGGAGCAGTTGTAGAAGTCGGGATTATTCGTCAGCATTCCTCGACTATATACAAACATCGAGTCAGCCTTGGTCGGATGACGCATTACGAGCCATTCGGTCATGTTCATGGCCACCTCTACGCGATTCAGGATTCCCTCCACCCGCAGCGAAGTCTTGTCGAGTATCTGCGTCGCATGACTGATGGCCTCCTGGCGCACTGCTTCACGCGACTGATAGAACAAGAAACTGAGTGCAGCGATGAAGATGACGGCAGCAAACATAACGACCCAGAGACTCACTCTGACGGAGAGTTTGCGACGGATATATGCTAAGAATTTATTCATGTACCGTCCTCCTTACTTTTGCGGTATCAATTCCTCATACGTCACCTCGCGGCTCAGCATCTGACAGTCGAACATCAGATGACTTGCCTGGCGAACCATATCCGGACGCAAACGGAACTCACGCTTCTTCGACTCACGGTCGACCTGCAGACGCAGCACCTCTTTGAGCATCAGTCGCTGCATCACGCGGTTGGTAGCGATATGCTCCTTATCCACATATTGCATGACGATATCCAGCGCTTCGTCAGGATGCTGAGCAGCCCATTCCCATCCTTTCCGGCTGGCTTGGGCAAAGCGCTGTGCCTGGTCCTTGTGCTTCAGATAGTAGTCGCGTGTCATATAGACACCGTCTTCCTGAACGTTATAGCCATGATCGCAGAAACGGTAAACGTTCTTATCGCTGACCTCCATACCAGCCTGCACCAGCTGATAATATTCATTATAACTCATGGCCAGTGTTGCATCGAGGGCACCGGCCACAAAGAGATTGACGTTCTGTGCAAAACGAATCCATTCATAATTCAGATGATCCTTAAGACTCATACAGATGGCCAGTTGTCCGAAACCGACGCTCCAGATGCCCACACGGGCTCCCTTCTGCGTCAGCGGGTCCTTACCACGCGCCGAGACAATGACCATTGCGTTGTTCATCGACGTTTGCAGGATGTTGACCAAGGGCACACCATCATCAATGATCTCCATTGCCTGACAGAGTTGCAGCGTAGTCGCTTGACACGCATTATTACGCAGTCGGCTCATAGCGGGCTGAGTAGACGACGGATGTTCAATGCGCACATTCACGCCAGCCTCACGATAGAAACCCTTCGCCTCTGCTACATAATAGCCAGCGAACTGTGCCTGGGCCGTCCACTGGGGCGTAAACACCAAGGTCTCACCCTTTGCCGATGTCTGTGCCTCTGCTGTCTGCGCCGCATGGACGCAGACAGTCAAGAGGACAGCAAATATCATCTGAATTCTCATAGAGAATGAATTAACCTCCGAAGTTATCGTACATAATCGACTCGGGCTCTACGCCGAGAGAGTCGAGCATCGAGACGACGGCTGCCGACATCGGTCCAGGACCGCACATGTAGTATTCCACATCCTCGGGAGCCTCGTGGTCCTTCAGATAAGTGTTCAACATCACCTGATGCACGAAGCCTGGCGTATACTTCACACCAGCAGCATCTGCTGCGGGATCCGGACGGTCGAGGGCCAGATGGAAGTGGAAGTTGGGATACTCCTTTTCCAGACCCAGGAAGTCGTCGAGATAGAACACCTCGTTCAGCGCGCGGGCGCCATAGAAGTAATGCATCTCGCGATCGGTGGTATGCAGCGTCTTCGTCATGTGCATGATCTGCGCACGCAGCGGGGCCATACCGGCTCCACCACCAACCCAGATCATCTCCTTCTTCGAGTCGAAGTGCGGGTGGAAATCGCCGTAAGGGCCAGACATGATCACCTTGTCGCCGGGCTTCAATGAGAAGATATACGACGAAGCGATACCCGGATTCACCTCCATGAAACCGCTCTTATCGGGCTTGAACGGCGGCGTGGCGATACGCACCGTCAGCATGAACACATCACCCTCTGCCGGATAGTTCGCCATCGAGTAAGCACGGATAGTGGGCTCGGGGTTCTTACACTTCAGCGGGAACAGTCCGAACTTCTCCCAAGATGGCAGATACTCATCGCCGATCAGACTCTTGTCGAAGTCCTTGTCATAATCGATGCAATCGAAGGCAGGAATCTTGATCTGAGCGTAAGAGCCAGGCAGGAAGTCCATATGAGCGCCTGCAGGCAGCTGCACCTTAAACTCCTTGATAAACGTAGCCACGTTCTTATTAGAGATAACGGTACACTCGTACTCCTTCACACCGAGGATCGACTCATCGACATGAATCTTCAGATCGCCCTTCACCTTACACTGACAACCCAAGCGCCAGCCGGCCTTGATCTCCTTACGTGAGAAGTGAGGCTTCTCAGAGTCGAGGATCTCCCCTCCTCCTTCGAGCACCTGCACCTTACACTGACCGCAAGAAGCTTTACCGCCACAGGCACTGGGCAGGAACACGCCGTTCTCATTAAGGGTCGCCATCAGCGATGAACCCTGAGCAACAGAGATGGTACGGTCGCCATTAATCACGATATCAACATTACCGCTGGGGCTCAAATACTTCTTTGCCACCAACAGGATAATCACAAGCAAGAGTATTACGATCAAGAATACTCCGATACTATATGCAATAAACTGTGCCATACCTTCTATTAAATATTAAGTCCAGAGAAACACATCATCGCCATAGCCATCAGACCGACGGTGATAAAAACAATACCGAGACCCTGAAGCGGCTTGGGAACGTCGCTGTACTGCATCTTTTCGCGGATGGCACCCATGGCCACAATCGCCAGCGTCCAACCGAGACCCGAACCGAAGCCATAGACGATGGCATCGACGATCGAGGTGATAGCCTGCGAATTCTCAGGATCCATCAGGATGCGCTGCTGCATGAAGAGCGAGGCACCCATGATGGCGCAGTTCACGGCAATCAGCGGCAGGAAGATACCCAGCGCAGCATAGAGCGAGGGCGAATACTTCTCGACCGTCATCTCCACCAGTTGCACCATACCGGCAATCACAGCGATGAAGAGGATAAACGAGAGATAGCTCAGATCGACACCTTCCACGAGGCAGTTCGGACCCAAGACCTTGGTCTGCAACAGATAGTTCACGGGGACGGTCACAGTGAGCACGAAGGTCACGGCCAGACCCAGTCCCAACGAGGTCTTCACGGTCTTCGACACGGCAAGGTAAGAACACATGCCGAGGAAGAAGGCAAAGATCATATTGTCGACGAAAATCGAACGGAAGAACAAACTAATTATATGATCCATATCTTATTTCTCCTTATAAAAGTAAGCACGATGAACCCAAATCACACAACCCACGAGAATCAATGCCATAGCGGGCATCGTCATCATACCGTTGTTCACATAGCCGAAGTCGTAGCAGGCATCCGGAATGATCTGGAAGCCCAACAGCGAACCACGTCCGAGCAGCTCACGCACGGCACCCACAATCACCAGGATCATGGCATAGCCGAGACCATTACCCACACCGTCGAGGAATGAGGGCCAAGGCTTGTTCTGCATGGCAAACGCCTCCAGACGACCCATCAGAATACAGTTGGTGATAATCAGACCTACATACACGCTCAGCTGAACACTCACGTCATAAGCGAAAGCCTTCAGGATCTGAGAAACGATAGTTACGAGAGCAGCAACCACCACCAGCTGCACCACGATACGGATGCGGTTAGGAATGGTGTTGCGGATAATCGAGATGATCACATTCGCAAAGGCGGTGATGACCGTCACAGCGAGACCCATCACGATGGCAGGCTTCAGCTGCGAGGTCACAGCCAAGGCCGAACAGATACCGAGTACCTGGCCCAGAATGGGATGGTCGAGGTTCAACGGATTGGTGAAAGCCTCTTTATTTTGTTTACTGAATAATGCCATAACTTACTCCTCCTTTGCTTTAAGTTCATGTTTTGAGCAGCATTCCTCTTTAGAGTTCTCCTTACAGCAGTCCTCTTTGCTGTGCTTGCAAGAATCGGCTTTGCAGCAATCTTCTTTCATGTCTTTGCAGCAGTCTTCTTTCATGTCTTTGCAGCAATCCTTATCTGCATGCTCGCAAGCGTGTTCTGCAGCGTCTTTGCAACAGTCCTTACCAGCCTTCAGCATATTTTGGGCAGCAGCCTTCAGACAATCTTTCAACATGGCATCAACACCATTAGATGTCAGCGTGGCACCCGTCACACAGTCCACCTGCGTCTCAGGATCCTCCACCTTCTTCACAACAGAGAGCACCACATTGCCTTGCTCATCATAGATCTTCTTACCGATGAATTTCTCCTGCCACTCCTGCGAATCCTTGATCTCAGCACCCAGACCGGCAGTCTCTGATTCATGGTTGAAGTAGGCGCCATAGACCTTGCCGTCCTCATCAATGGAGACGTAGCCGCTGATGCCGCCCCAAAGGCCCATACCCTTTAGCGATGCCACCAAAAGGTTCTGGCCGTCAACCTGGCATTGATAGACCTTTAATCCATTCTGATCCTCCTCACTCTTCACCACCTCGGCATATTTAGCTTCTGCCTCGGCACCATCCAGATTGCGGATGTTCAGCGAGTAGAGAATCTGCTTTTTCACATCGAGGGCTACGTTGGCATCCTGCATCGGTTTCAGCGCCTGATAGACGAATGCCAGCAGGAAGGCCACGATCACCACTAGAATCGCACTATATATAATAATGTACGAATTCGAATTAGTATTCAGTTTCATTTGGTACCTCCTCTCTTTAATCGTTTCGAGATATTACGCTCCACGATGAAATGGTCGATCATCGGGGCACACATATTACCAAAGAAGATAGCGAGCATCATACCCTCGGGATAGCCGGCATTCATCACACGGATGATAATGGCCATCGCACCGATCAGGAAGCCATAGATATACTGACCTGTGGTAGTGCGGGAAGAAGTGACAGGGTCGGTAGCCATAAACACGGCACCGAAGGCGAAGCCACCCATCACGAAATGATGCCACCAGGTCATGCCGTTGCCTGCCGACTCAAACAAGAGTGCCAGCGCAGCACCGCCCACAAACACGCTCAGCATGGTACGCCAAGAAGCGATGCCCGTCCACAACAGGATCACAGCACCGATGGCGATGGCGATGAGCGATGTCTCACCGATAGAACCCGGAATAAAGCCACAGATCATATCACAGATCGAAGCATCGGGATTGATGCCCTGTGCCATCTGTCCCAGCGGTGTGGCAGCGGTGAAGCCGTCAGCCAGATCGTTACCCAATCCGAAGATAGAGTTCTGTGCCACCCAAACCTGGTCGCCCGTCATCTTGGCGGGATAGGCAAAGAACAGGAACATACGGGCTGCGATGGCGGGGTTGAAGATGTTCATACCCGTACCGCCGAAGATCTCCTTACAGAAGATCACCGAGAAGGCGCAGGCCAGAGCCAGCATCCACAGCGGACAACCGATAGGGATAATCAGCGGAATGATGATACCCGACACGAGGTAACCCTCCTGGATCTCCTCACCCTTCCACTGTGCCCAGGCAAACTCAATGCCCAGACCAACGATATAGCTCACCAGAATCTTCGGCAGCACGGCGAAGAAACCGTAGAAGAAGATCTCGAGGAACGAGGCCGAAACCAGCGTACCTGCTGCTGCGTAGTTCTGATAGCCGATATTATACATTCCAAACAGCATGGCGGGCATCAGGGCGATTACCACCATACTCATTATGCGCTTCGAGTCGATGGCGTCGTGAATGTTCACGCCACCAGCCTTCGCCGTGTCATTGGGCACGTAGAGGAAGGTCTCAAAGCCGTCGAACACCGAGCGGAAGGCATGCAGTTTGCCACCCTCTTCGAAGTTCGGCTTGATCTTATTGAGATAGTTTCTTAAAAAGCTCATAGTCTATGCGTTTTCTTTACGTAAAATGTTGAGACCTTCACGCACGATGCGCTGCAATTCCAGTTTCGATGAATCCACGAATTCTGCAAGAGCGAAATCCTCGGGAGCCACCTCATAGATGCCCAGTGCCTCCTGACGGTCGATGTCGCCAGTGATGATGGCCTTGATGAGGTATTCACCGTAGATATCCATCGGCAGCACCTTGTCGTACTCGCCGCTCATAATCATGTGACGCTCACCGCCCTTCACACGGGCGTCGAGGGCATAAGCCTTCTTACCACAGAGCCAGGAGAAATAGCTGCGGTTCACGGAGAACTGCTTCAGACGAGGCAGTATCCAACCCAGCATCTCGTCGGCATCATTACCTTCGGGAATCACGGTGATCTCCGAACTGTGAGCGCCCAGGAAACCTTCCTTCGTGGTAGGCTTGCCCGTCAGCACATTGCCGTTGATGATGCGTACGCTCTTCGAAGCGTCGTAGCTGTTGCTCAGCAATGTCGAGAGCTCTTCACCCACCAGCATATCTACGTAGGCGGGATTCGTGATCTCACTGCCGCAGAGGGCTACGGTACGTGTCAGATTCACCTTACCGGTGTTGAACAGACGACCGATGAAGAGCACTACCGAAGGATCGCCGATGGTCCACACCACCTCGCCCTTGTTCACCGGGTCGATGTGATTCACCTGAACACCCACGTTTCCTGCAGGACACTTACCGTCGAAGACATACACCTCAGCGTCCTTCACGCCCTTCAAGGCGGAGTTAACGCCGACACCCAGATAGGTCTTGGCAATCTTCGAGAGCGCCGTGAGTCCTGTCTGGAAATCCTGCTCCTGTCCCTTCACCTCATACTCGAAGTCGGCAGCGAGGGGCTTGTCCCTTAGGGCGGAAACAAAAATTGCCTTCGGCATGGTCTCGGGATTCGTCGACACAGCATAAGGCAACTGATTGATGTAACCAAACAATCCTGCTTCCAGCAGCGCGTTTATCACTTGCTCGCCACTCAGGCTACTGACGTCGCGCTTGCCGAAGTCCGTAAACTCCTGCTGCGCGTCGGCATCCACCTTGATGCAGAGCACTTTCCTGCGTTCGCCACGTACCACCTCACGGACCGTGCCGCTCACTGGCGAGGCAAACTTCACTTGCGGGAACTGCTTGTTGACAAACAGAGCATCCCCGGCCTTGACCTTGTCACCTTCCTTGACCACAACCTTCGGAGTAACCCCTTCGAAATCGTCTGGCATTAATGCATATTTGCCATTCGACTTCAACTGGATCTTTTTCTCCTCGGCTTTGCCTTGAAGATGAATGTCCAAGCCTTTGCTTAATTTAATTAAGTTACCTTCCATTTATATAAATGTTGATGAATAGTTGTGTTAAGACGGATGCAAAATTACTAAAAAATATGTATTATTCGTGTAATTTCTCAATGAAAATTGCAGTTATCACAACTTTTTATCGTAAATTTGCGGAAAATTTCGCGGAGAACGGCAAATGTTTGCTATCCGTAACTAACAGAAATCACCATTTGTGAAGACACTAAAGCGCATCATCAACTGGACCGTATGGAGCCTTTTGGCACTATACCTCTTACTGATGGCTGCTACCCGTCTGCCCTTCTGTCAGCATTTCATCGGCAACCAGATCGCCAGCGCCATCGGCGACCGTCTCGGCACGTATGCCAGCGTGGGGCGCGTCGACCTCGGACTGCTCAACCGCGTCATCATCGACGATGTCAGCATCCTCGACCAGCAGAACAAGCGCATGCTCACCGTCTCGCGCCTCTCTGCCAGCGTCGACCTGCTGCCCCTCGCAGAAGGAAAAATCCGCATTTCATCGGCACAACTCTTCGGTGCCCATGCCTATCTCTATCAGCGCGATTCGCTGTCGAAACCCAATTTCCAGTTCGTGCTCGACTCCCTCGCCTCGAAGGATACCACCAGTCACAAGCCCCTCGACCTGCGGGTTAACACCTTTATCATCCGCCATTCCAGCGTGGCATTCGATCGTCAGGATATGCCCACGACACCCGGCGTATTCAATCCCCGTCATATCAACGTCTCGGATATCAGCGCCCATATTCTCCTGAAAGCCCTCACCGACGACTCGCTCAACCTACAGGTCAAACGCCTCGGTTTCCAGGAGCGCTCAGGCCTCACCGTCAGCAATCTGGCCCTGCGACTGAATGCCGACAAGCAGCAGGCCCAGCTGCGCGAATTCCTCATGGAGATGCCTAGCTCGCGCCTGCAAATCGACTCCCTCGACGCCTCCTATCGTTTCGACGAAAAGGGGCTCGTCCAGTCGTCATTGGTCTTTGGCGGTGCGATTGACAATTCATTCATAACACCCTCAGACCTAAGAGCTTTCCAAAATTCGCTCAAGAACTTTCAAAGATCTATTTCTCTCACTACACGCTTCAACGGCACCTACCGGCATATCGACATTCCGCAGTTGAACTTAGCCTCCGAGGCGGGCGATATCCACATCGCTGCAAATGGCTTTGTCGACGGTTGGCAGGACCCCACACCGGCATGGCGTCTAGACCTCAACCAACTGCTGTTGTCCGACGCCATCATCGACTTCCTGCATAAGAACATCGACGCCATCCCCGACGAGCTCATCCGCATCGGATCGCTGAAAGTCAACGGACAGTTCAGTGGCGAACACAACGGGGCGATGGCCGTCAAAGGCAATATCTTCACAGGCATCGGCGATGCCGTCGTCAATCTACACAAACAGGGCAACAACCATTTTGAAGGCACCGTCACCACCACTGGCCTCGACCTCCAGCAGCTCACTGCCGACGACCATTTCGGCCGTTTCGTTGCCGACCTCTCGCTCTCCGGACTCCTGCGCTCTGGCGGAACACCCGATGTGATGGTCAACGGCGTAGTGTCGCAGTTCGACTACAACGGCTATTCCTTCAGCAACATCGACCTCAACGGCACCTATTCACCACAGGGTTACAGCGGTCTGTTGCAGATCGACGATCCCAATATCCAGGCCTCCGTCGAAGGTGAACTGATGACCGCCCCCAAAGGTCAGCAGCAGCGTATCAACCTCACGGGCGCCATCCACCACTTCGTCCCCGAGGCCCTCCATCTGAGCAACCAATGGGGCAATGCCGTCTTTGCCGGAAACATCGAGGCCGACATCACCGCCCGCTCGTTGAAAGACGCCATCGGCACCCTGCGTATCAGCAACTTCTCGATGACCGACGACAAACAGCAGCCCTATCATCTCGACAACCTGCTGCTCACTTCGACCATGGAACAGGGCCGTCGCAACCTCTCACTTATCAGCGACTTCGCCAAGGCCGATTTGCAGGGCGATTTCGACCTGGCCACCCTACCCCAGAGTTTCATCAATATGATCGGCAGCAAACTGCCCACGCTGCCCGGACTGCCGAAACTCACGGATAATGCTCACAACAATTTCATCGTGCGCCTGCAGGTGTATAAATCCGACTGGCTGCAACGCCTCCTGGATATGGACCTCGGCATCCAGCAGCCCGCCATCCTCAACATGCGCGTCAACGACAACAACCGCACCCTCAACCTCGACGGCTATCTCCCCGCCTTTACCCACGACGGTTCGGCCTATTCCAATGGTGAGATCCACCTCTCCTCGCCCGCCGACACCCTGCTCTGCAATGTCAATGTCACCCAGGGCACCGGCAGCGACCGTCTCTTCCTCGCCCTTCAGGCCAAGGCCATCGACAACAACCTCGACACGCGGCTCAGCTGGCACGACGGCAAGAAGGCCAACAGCATGAGCGGCGAGCTCAACTCCATCACCACCCTCTACCGCAACCTCGCGCAGAAGTCCGAGGCCCACGTCCGTGTGCAACCCTCGCACATCGTCCTCAACGATACCGTCTGGAATGTGGAACCCTCCGACATCCTCTATTCCGAAAACAACCTGCTCGTCGACCATTTCAACGTCCACCACCAGCAACAGCATATCACCATCGACGGACGCGCCAGCAAGAACAACCGCCACGACTCGCTCACCGTCGACCTCAACGAAGTGGAGGTAGCCTATATCCTCGACCTTGTGAAGTTCGATGCCGTAGAGTTCAGCGGCCGAGCCACGGGCAAGGCCATCGTCAAGTCGCTCTTCGACGAGCCCGACGCCCATGCCACGCTCGATGTACACAACTTCAAGTTCGAGCGCGGACGCATGGGAACGCTCCACGCCCTCGTGTTCTGGAACAACAGCAAGCAGCAGATCGACATCAACGCCCAGGCCAACGACGGTCCCGGCATCTATACCGACATCTACGGCTTCGTCTCGCCCACGCACAACACCATCGCCCTCAACATCGACGCCCACCAGACCTACGTCGATTTCATGCATAACTTCACTAACTCGTTCCTGTCGAGCATCACCGGTCATGCCGACGGCAGCCTGTTGCTCGCGGGCACCCTCGATGAGATGAACCTCACCGGCGAGCTGGCCGTAGAGGGCGAGGCCACCGTCACGGCCCTCAACACCACCTATCAGATGCACCGCGACACCATCATCTTCATCCCCGACGAGATAGAACTGCGCGGACTGCCCCTCACCGACCGCTACGGACACCATGCCACGCTCAGCGGCGGCATCCACCACAAACACCTCACCCAGCTCACCTTCGACCTCTTCGTCAATGCCGACAACCTGCTGGCCTACGATTTCAAGGACTTCGGCGACTCCAACTTCTACGGCACCGTCTTTGCTACCGGCGATGTCAGCATCAAGGGCCGTCCGGGCGAGGTCACCATCGACATCAACGTCACCCCGCAGGAAAACACCCTCTTCGTCTACAACGCCTCCTCGCCCGATGCCATCTCCAGCCAGGAGTTCATCCTGTGGGGCAGCGGAACCACATTGACAAACTCTCAACTCTCAACTCTCAACTCTCAACTTTCCAACGAAGACGAAGAACCCGATATCCCCACCGACATCTACATCAACTTCCTCGTCAACTGCACGCCCACTGCTACCTTGCGCCTCCTGATGGATGCCAATACCAACGACTATATCAACCTCAACGGCAACGGCACCATCCGCGCCACCTTTTATAATAAAGGACCCTTCAACATGTTCGGCACCTATACCGTCGACCACGGCACCTACGGCGTCACCATCCAGAACATCATCAAGAAGAACTTCACTTTCAACCCCGGCGGCACCATCGTCTTCGGCGGCGATCCTTATCAGGCAGCCCTCAATCTGCAGGCGCAGCACATCGTCAGCGGCGTCAGCCTCTCCGACCTTAGCATCGGCAACTCCTTTGCCTCGAACACCATCCGTGTCAACTGTCTGATGAATATCACCGGACGTCCCGAGCAGCCACAGGTGGACTTCGACCTTGAGATGCCCACCGTCAATGCTGATGAGCAGCAGATGATACGCTCCGTCATCAACGGTCAGCAGGAGATGAACCAGCAGGTGCTCTACCTCCTCGCCATCGGCCGTTTCTACAACCGTGGTCAGAACAATGCCACCACCACGCAGCAGCAGGATCAGACCTCGCTGGCCATGCAGAGCCTGCTCTCGGGCACGCTCTCCGCACAGATCAACACCCTGCTCAACACCGTCATCAAAAACGACAACTGGAACTTCGGCGCCAACATCTCCACCGGCAACGAAGGCTGGCATAATGCCGAATACGAGGGACTCATCTCCGGACGCATGCTCAACAACCGCCTGTTGCTCAACGGACAGTTCGGCTACCGCGACAACGCCACCCGCGCCACCAAGTCGTTCATCGGCGATTTCGACATCCAGTACCTCCTCCTGCCCAACGGCAACCTCTCTGTGAAGATGTACAACATGACCAACGACCGCTACTTCACCAAGTCTTCGCTCAACACCCAGGGTCTCGGTATCATCATGAAGAAAGACTTCAACGGCCTCCGCGACCTCTTCTCCAGCGAAAAGAAAAAGAAGAAAAACCTATCACCGGAGCCAGGTCCCAGCGATAGGTAATCACTTGCAAAGGTTTTTCAATCGTGTTGCAATAGTTGCAGTTGCAAAACGATATATTACTCTCCTATCTTATTATTCCTATATTATTTATACCCTCAATTTTTCCAGATTTAATTGCAACTTTGCAACAAACCATTATTAAAGAAGCCTTTATGCTTGACTATCAAAGATTTAACCACATCTCTGCCTGTTGCAAACAGAAGTTGCAGATAAGTTGCAATTCTGATTCATACTCTATCTGCAACAACATATTAAAGATCAATGCCTTCTAGTATGACACTAAACGCCCTTTAGTGTCATACTAAAAGGTTTCTAGTGTCAGGGTAAAACACAATAAGAACCGATCATACTGCACTCAATACGAGCCACTTATTATAAAATAAGGGCCACTTACGAAGTGAAAAGAGCCATTTATTTTGCAATAAGAGGTTCTAATTTTGCTTATAGTTGTCATACCCGGTTTTTACGTGTCCCTTCAGACCCTTCTAACCCCTAAAGATAAACACACCTTTTGGAGTTAGGGGGCAGAAGGGTCACGAGGGTCACTTATTTTCTATGATTCCTTACTATTCGTGAGCACAGGACATTTTGTGACTGTCACAGATTGTCCTGACCTTGATGTGCACTATAAAAGAAGACCGATGTTATTCATTCTTTATATATGATCCAATTAATGAGTCTGAATAATCTATTTTGAATTCAAGATATAAATCCGTGTCATTGTTCCTGTAGAAGGAAATGGTGTATTCGCCATTGGAAAGGCCGGTGATTTTACATTCCACATCCATCGGACAAACGCAATTGGCTGTATCACCAATGGGGTTTTCTATGATTTTAATATGGCGGTCGTTAACTGAGGCTGTGACAACCACCTTCTCAGTCGCACAATTCAACATGACATTGATATGCTTCAGATACAACACGCCGGACTTTCCTGCTTCATATTCAACACTTTCCATCTCCAAAGGATTTGTAGAGTCGCCACGAGTTTCTCCTATGGCATTTACATTCTTACACCCTGAGAACTGCGACCAGAAATCGTCATTGCCACATGAAGTCATGGAAACTGTCAACATCGCGACAAGAACCATTAATAATAATCGTCTTTGTTCCATATGGATGTCTATTTTCCCTGATAAGTTCCCATAAAGAAGATTGCTCCACTGGTAGCCTCCTGGATAAGGTAGATGAAAGGCCGGTTAGCATGGAACAGCGGTATCGGCGTACCTTCGTCACCGTCGCCATTGCTAGTACACATCATGTTTATCGTAACCGCTGAAGCTTCCGTGCCCTCTTCCGATACTTCTATCGTTGCCTTCTGCTTTATCAAGTCAATAAACAACTGTGTGGCATCCTTGGTCATCGGTGAGAAATCGGCAGTCAAGCCAAACATCGTGGATGCTCCGAGAGCTTTCAGTACTCCGTTCAACTCCATTTCCGATTCTGTCTTGAATTTGGGCAGTTTTACGTCTACGCCCATTCCCTCCATCTTAGATAAATTATCATTCCACGAAGAGTTGTTAAGACCACCAAGCACATCGTTTACCGTCATTCCCTCATGGGGCAAAAGCACATACATGCGCCAATTGCTGCCATGTCCATAGGGAAGACCTATGGTCGCATAGACATCGTTAGACGTGTACTCTGTAGCATCTCTTCTATGCATCATCTGAACTGCACTGCTAACTCCATCTTCCCTAGTAAACTTTTCTTTCTTTGTTTCTTCTTTCTCGAACTTACCAGACCATGAAGCCTTAAAGTAAATTGCATTCATCAGCACAATCTTTTGCTCTGGATTAAGTTCGTGGATAATTTCTTTGATATTTCCCTCTGTATGCTGGTTACACCAGTCGTTTATGAATGTAATGGTCGACTTTTTAGAGAAGTCTTTACAGAACACCTCAGCCTGATAGAAGTCTGTCATATCCTTTTGATATTGGTCTGCAAGCTCAATATCTAAATTCGCGACTATACAGTCGGCAAGTTTCAACACTACTTGTTCATCTATCTTTGGAGCTTCGTTAATCAACTGGTGGCAAAGTTCGTTAATGTCGTTAGCCGTTCCGTTTTCAAAGCCCAACATCGATGTCATTTCCTCTGAAGTCTTGCCTTTCGCTCCGTCGTTAAGCATGCCAATGGCATAGGTCACACTCAAGGGCGAGGTAATAATGCTTTTACCCTTTACATCAGGTTGCTGAATAAGCTGGCGATAGAAGTTGAAGGCGAAATCATTGTTTTTACCTACAGCCTGTTTCTGGGCATCAGTCAATCCCATATTACGGGTTTTTACCGTAATTTCAGTAGAGTTGTCATTCTGATTCTCGTTATTGCTCTGTCCATTATCCTGATTCTCTTTCTGGTCATCAGGAGGAAGTGTTGTTGTCTGTTCTGGTTCCGGTTCCTTTACGGTTACCTCATCACTACTACAGCCCGAGAACGACATTGTCATAAACACTGCTGCTACTGCAAAATAATAAATCTTTCTCATAATTCATTCGTTTTTATTAGTCTTTACCTATATAACATAAATAGGTTGAAAAGACTGCTTGAAGAGGTGAGATATTTAACAATCTTTATTACTCTCCAATTGTGATTCGAATCCCAAGAGGTACTGAGAAAGTGGCAGGATGCTTTGTGCGATAGCTGTCGATACCGTCGCCCGTCTTGAAGAAGTACTGAAGGCTTGGCTCTGCATAGATGCCGATGACAGGCGTCAGGCGGTATTCCAGACCGGCGGCTGCTCCGATGGACCATTGCAGAGACGGACTAAGCCGCAATTCTTCTGATTTAATCATCATTCCGTCAATATAACTATCCTGTTTCAATGTTGAATGCAGGGGCAGTTCCATCATCATCTGGGTCGTACCATAGATATGCCAACGGTTTGTCTTGATAGGATGCCACGACAACCTCAGCGGAATGCCAAGATAACGCAGGCGTTGTTTCTTTTGTTCCCAACTATAGGTATTGCCCACCTGTGTCTCAGAATACATCTGAGTGTATTCCAATCCTGTGCCGATAGAGAGATGGCGGTTCAGCATCTTGTCTACTGACAGAGCGATGCTCAATGGCATGCGGTGATGAGTGATGGTATCCATTTCTGGATCGTTCATGCCATATTCGCCATAAGGCAGGTTAAACGACTGGTTGTTATTCAGACCACTATAGGCCAAGAGGATAGACCAATTGTTATGTTGGGTTGTAGGTGAAAGGCTACGGATATGCGAACTCTGTTCAGGAATGGGCGAACTTTGCTCTGGAGTTCCATGATCCTCAGCAATCATCGGTTTTTCTTCCGTCAACGTCACAGAGTCTGGAAGCGAAACTGGTTCACTTTCAGTGCTTACGGGAAGGACTGAGAGTGCGCTCTGGACGGAACGAGAGTGCTTACGGTACGGACTGATAGAGGCCTGTTGTGGCATAACGGATGGTTCCTGTGGCTCAACGAATGGTTCATGAGGTTTCACCGTCGATTCAAGGGGCGTATTATCAGGTTTATCTGGATTCTCAGGAATGTCAGACATCTTATTCATCCACAGCCAACCCAATGGCAGACTGATGCAAAGCAGACTGAGCAGCAAGACTGTCAGTGATTGACGCAGCAGTTTCTTGGCTCTGAATAGCTGTGCCGATGAGGTGTGCGGCTCAATGTTGAGAAGGGCGGCAATTTCCTGATGGCTCAATCCATCAAGCACTGAGAGACGGAATACCCGCTGATAGCTATTGGGCAGCGCATCAACGAGATTCATAATCTCATCGTAGGTAATGGGCATTGTTGCTGGTGCGGCAACGGCGAGCGGATCACTCAGATCATCAAGAGAAACTTCAGGATTTAGTTTCTGATGTTGCAGATAATTCAGCGTCAGGTTCTTCGTGACCTTCTGCATCCAGGCTTCAGGCTTCGACAGATCTTTCAGGGTGTTGATCTTGCTGAAAATGAGAATAAACGAGTCGTGAAGCAGATCGTTGACGGTGTCTTCATCTGTCACATACCGACGACACACCTTGCGCAATCGGTCTGACATTGCAGTATAGAGCTGTCCGAAGGCCTCGCGGTCGCCCTGCTGGCAACGTTCTACTATCTGCCCCACGCTCTGTTCACTCATGGCCTATCTTCATTTCACTATAATCTTACGACCACCAATGATATACAAGCCAGGCTGGAGTCCATTCAATGACAATCTTCCCTCATTTATGTCGGCTGTGCCTACTCGCTGACCACTGAGGGAATAGACGTCCACAGTCTTTGCATCATTTATGCTGATGCCGTTGATCTTTGTCGCAGACTCATAATCGCTTATGTTAATCATCAGTTTTTCGTTACTATAGAAATTCTTTTCAGATTTATACATCATGGCACTGAAAGGTTTCGCCAGATCGTTTGCCTTGCTTTGATAAAAACAATTGTGGTCTGCATTCCAAAGATAGTAATCTCCGTTTATATTTGTCTTCTTTGTAACGCCGATAAATTCAAGATGGCTTCCCAAAACGATGGCTTCGCGTGTCGGGGGAATCGTTGCATCCTCAGCATAGAAAGATACGCGCGATGGTTTGACAAACATCAGGTAAGGCTCGTATGCATTGAGCTGATGTTCTTTGACAGAAGAAAAGTTCATGACATCTTGATTATCGCCAGTAAATCTGAACATCCTTAGGTCAGGTCCGTTGAATCCGCCATCATTATCTGGCGATTCGTTGATATCCGTCAGCCAAGCCTGTGTTGCCTCGAATGGAAGGACTAGTGCGCCCGACATGATCCGGCTCATCACCGGACTGGCTGGTCCTTGAGATTCGCTGACTGGCGTGTAATTAAAGAATGCAGTCTTGGCCTTGAATGGCATCGGACAATAATAGTCATAGTTGGCATCTACCACTAGCGTCTTGGCCACATAATCGCGAATCACATTCGTTGTTGTGGAGAGTCCTTGGGGCACATTGTCCAAAAAGCCAAGGAAATAGAGACAATTAGGATTGGCCTGTGAGGCATCAATAGAGAAGACGGTGTTGATGGCATATTGGCCTCGCATGTCTACTGCTACAGCCTCGGCTGGCACCTGTAACACCTGATTATCAACTATTGGCAATGATTTCACATGACCATCGGCAGTCCAATACGTATTGGTGCATTGTCTGACTTTGAAGGGAACGCTAGTAACAGTGTTTCCTAATACGTCTATCAGTATGCTGTATTCCTTATCCTCCTCAGGTACAGCCGTAAACTCATAGATAAAATTCTTTGTGATAGTTTCTCCTGCTTTGATTTCTGATCCCAGGCTATAGTACCAAGGATACGCCCATTTAATATCTCCAAACCAGGGCCAAACGACACACTGTATGCCGCTGCCGCCACCATCTCTCATATTACCCCAACCTATTACGGTGTCTTTGCTTTTATTGATGATGGTGGCCGTTCCTGTGATTCTGAAATGGGCATAATCGCCATATAGGATATTACCTTCGTCTGTTCTTTCAAGCATGTTCAGCTGGATTGCTCCCAGGACATACGGAGCTTGATACTCGTCGATGTCAACAGAATAAGTGAAAAAGTCAATTCTTTGATCCTCTGTCCATACATTTATCTTATAATGTCCTGGTTTCCTGAATTCAAATTCCATGGTGACGTCTTCTGTTTTTCCCGCTGGAATATTGACTTGTTCGTAAGAAGAATGAGCAAGAATTTCCTTTCCATCCGTATCTTCCAAGACGCCATTCTGTGGGTCAAATGCACACCAACAACTCCGATAGTCATCCGAGCCTTTGTTTGTCACCTCCACATGCAGACGCTGGATAAGATTTGCCCTGCAACCACCTTCCATCCACATCTTACCCAACACCAAATGCTCCGTGCTGTTGGTATAGCTGGCACCAACTGCTGGCAGAATGTCAAGCAACAGTCCTAACAGACCTAGAATAATACTTCGTTTCATATTTGTTTCCTCCGTTATTTATCTTACTATTTTTCTTATCTTCCCGTTGTGGCGCTGGATATAGATGGCATGGCCGCCTACGTCATTGCGCCGTTGTCCTGATATGGTCCACACAGCCGAGGATTTCCGCTCTGTCGTTACCTCATGAATCGCTAAGGGACCCAAGAGTGCATGCGGAAAAGTCCATTGTGCTCCTAATTCCATAGGCCATGAGGCATATTGTGGCGATTCATGCACCCGGTCGTGCGACTGTGCATATTGGAATGCCTCTTGCATCGACACTTCCCCATCGTCATTGTCATCGGCATCGATGGGATTTCCCGTCTCGTCTGCCCCATTGACGGCACAAATCCAATGGTAGACAAACTCATCATAAGGACGGTCTGGGCACACCCATGATTGCTCATCGCTGCCGCATGCTGTGGCTATCACCCGACCATCACGTATCAGACTGTTCAAAAACCCTCCAGAATAACACTGTCCCATCAGAATATTCACAGAGGCCGTATGAAACATACCAAGCAACGAGGTCAGGGAAAAGACATCCAGTTGTTCGTCTGCCCATAGCCAGATAAATGAGCCGTTGCTGTTTGAGCCACCGTGATCCATCACGAACAGGAACAGGTGATCATCCGAAGTCAGCTGCCTCGACAAGTTGATCATTGTTCTGCTGACAGCCTGATAGGTAGCCGGATAATCTATATCCGCTTGTCCGTCACCATCCAGATCTATGGGCGACGAGAGGAATCCACGTCCGTCAGCCCTCAGCATATCCTCGTCTGGCGCACCGCCATCGCTCATAAGCACCGTGATATTCCGTCTTGGCACATGAAAGGTCTGGCGTAGTGTGCGATACAGAAAGGCGCAGTCGTTCCAATAACGCTCATGGTTCGTCAATCGATTGCGACCACCGTTGATCAGCACGGCATAGAGGTGATCCGTTTCTGAGGCAAAGGCTTCCTGACTGCTACTTATCAATAGCAGAATCAAGCTTCCAATGACAATCACCCTTTTTGCCCCAATCATTATTATTTTAAAATCTTCTTGCCATTCTGGATATAGAGGCCACGGGCAATAATACGACTATTTTTTTATTCATATGTCGATGTCTTTTCGTTTGCAAATATAGCATTTTTTGCTTCTTGTTTTCACTTTAATAATAGCAAAACAACGAAAAGACTGCTTGACGTTAACATCTTTTATATTATTTTGAAGATGACGCCGTGATTTTTGTTCTAAACAAAACTAACAAAAAGAACTAGCCCCGCTGCTATGAAAGCAACGAGGCTCGTATAACAAAAGCGCTCGGGATCAGTCCGCGTTTACTTCAGAATCTTCTTGCCGTTTTGGATATAGAGGCCGCGGGCGGGGGGTTTGTCTAAACGTTGGCCTGAGAGATTGTAAAGTGCGGCTTTGGGCTGATCCTGCTGGATGGCTGTGATGCTGCTAGACTGGGCTTTGACGCCACCGGTATACTGTCCGATGAAGAAGATGGCGCCCGTAGACAGCTCGCTGATGATATAGAGGAAAGGACGGTCGGCATGGAATTCGTAGCGTTTCGGCATGCCTTTCTCCATTTCTATGACGGTGACGGCAGAGGCCTCTGTGCCCTGTTCGTCGAGCTTGATCTTGGCCACCTGAAACATATCGCCGATATGGACGGACGAGTTGCAGAAATAGGGGAATTCCGCACCGTCAGTAAAGGCGGTAGGCATACCCAGATCAGACATCACTTTCTTGAGATCAATCGTATTTCCCGTCTCGAAACGTGGCAGCTTCAGGTCGACATCACAAGGATAACCTTGATCCTGCCAGTTGCTGCCGTTGAGCTGGTCGAGCACGTCGCTGATGGTCTTGCCTTCGCGGGGCAGGAAGATGCGCATGTTATAGGATCCAATGCCATAAGGCAGCGTGACGCTCTGATAAAGGTCGTTTTCTGCATAGAGGAACTCAGTGTATGGCTTGTGCATCATGGGGACGACGGGTCCACCGCCAAAGGCTTCGTCCTTCGTATTGGCAACATCGAAGGGAACGGTCCATTCGCCCTTGAAGTAAATCGCATTCAGCAGATAGCTGACCGCAAGAGGATTGAACGTCTCTTCGTGCAGCACCTCCTGGATCATCGCCTCGGTATGGTCGCTGGCCCATTGGTTGATGACATCCATCGTCTGTCCATCGTTGAAGTCGCGGCTCTGCGGCTGGGCATTATAGAATTCGTTGACCTTCTCAATGAAACCGTCCTGCAGGCGATAGCCCAGACCTTCGTTCACGAAGATGGTGTTGGCGATCAGCGCCTTGGTCTTCTCATCGAGTGTGTTGGACTCTGTGAGCATTTTGTAGCAGAAGGCGTTGATGGCATCGCCCCCCGCCTCACCGAAGCCGAGCGTGCGATTGATTTCCTCCAAGGTCTGTCCTGCGGCACCGTTGTTCAACATGCCAAGGGCGAACGTGATGCTGAGCGGCGAGATCACGCTGCTGGTCTCACCACGCGTCAGGCGGAAGAGGTTGAAGGCGAAGTCGTTGTTGCTGATGACCAGTTGTTGTTCGCCGTCAGTGAGATCGATTTCCTTCAGTTCGGTAGCATGGGTAAACAAGCAAACGGCTGACAAAACGAGTAATGAAACTAACTTTTTCATATGGCAAGAATTCTATTATTATCAAACAATGTGAAATGTCTAATATTCGTCGAGCATTTGCTGGAGGCGTTTGAGGCGCTCTTCTTTGGTGTTTTTGCGGAGTTTGTTGCGGAGGCTCTCACGCCACTTCTTGGGGATCAGCATCTTCAGGATCTCAAACACCTGGATGCCACTGTTGGGATTGGCCGCCGCCAACTGAGCGTCGATGGCCTTGCGTTTCAGTTCTTTCTTCATATCGAAGGGGAGCTCTTCCAACGGTCCCTTGCCGAACACCACCACCTCCTTGATATTCAGCAGCTTGGAGATCATGTAAACCGTATCGCGGCGCAACTCGGTGACGTTGATGATACGGCTCTCGTAGTTGACATGCGTGAACGACAACGACTGACAACTGTCGGACACGAGCACATGACCCAGGGAGTCGGTGACGCTGGTGCCCTGATTGCTGACGACATTCGCTCCCACCACGGGAACGAGCGTCTCGACATCGACCACCACCAGGTGCCGCTGTGAGAATCCCTTGAGAGAGACCGCTGCCAGCAGGAGCAGCAAAAGAATCCGCCATCTGTTCACGATTGCAAATTTAAGAATTCAACGCTGACAAACCAAATATTTTCAAACAATTTATTTTAATTTTTTGGTATTTTACTTACTTATTCGTAACTTTGCCAAAAATTAATTAAATAAGGACATGATTTTCTATTTCAGCGGAACGGGCAATACGCGATGGGCGGCAGAGGAGATAGCGAAGGCTATCGACGATCAGCTGTACTATATTCCCGACGAAATACGCAAAGGGCGTCATAGCTATATCCTGCACACGGGCGAACGGATCGGTTTCTGCTTTCCCACACACGGCTGGCAGGTGCCGGGAATAGTGCGCACATTCATCAGGAGTCTGAAACTGAACGTTGACAATCACTTCTGCTGGGCGCTGACCACCTGTGGTGACAATATGGGCGAGGCGATGACCATCCTGAATCGCGACTTAGCGGCCAACAAGGACCTGAGGCGGAGTGACGGCGAGCCGTTGCAGGCAGAATCGGTGTTCTCGGTGATCATGCCCGAGAGCTACGTGTGTCTGCCGTTTATGAAGACCGACCCCGAGGACAAGGAGGCGATGAAGCTGGACGTGGCGCGCCACCAGCTGCCGCATATCATCCACATCATCGAGGAGCGAAGACGGGGCATCGAAGAGCTCGATAAGGGGGCCACTCCCCGACTCTACTCGTACGTGATCGGTGAATACTTCAACCGGAAGATGGTGACTGACAAGAAGTTTACGGTGGATGCACACAAATGCATCGGATGCGGGAAGTGTCAGCAGGTGTGTCCGGTGGATAATATACAAGGCACACCGCCCGCGTGGTTGCACAACGGACGGTGTACCTCGTGTCTGGCCTGCTATCACTACTGTCCCGAGCATGCCATCAACTACGGCAACATCACGAGAAAGCGCGACCAGTATTACTTCAATAAACGCGGGGACCGAAGATAGCGGTACCGATGCGGACCATCGTCGATCCTGTTTCGATGGCGATGCGATAATCGTCGCTCATGCCCCACGAACGCTCACAGAAGGCAGCGTCGTCGGCAAAATAGCGGGCCTTCACCTCGTCGAAGAAATCACGGGCGGTGAGCATCTCACGACGGATCTGCTCCTGATCGTCGACGAACGATGCCATCATCATCAGACCACAGATCTGTATGTGCTGCATCTGGCGCCACTCACCTGCTTCGAGCAGTTCGCGACAGGCATCCAGCGTCAAGCCGTACTTCGTAGCTTCCTCGGCGATATGCAGTTCAAGTAATACTTTAATCACCCGATTGCAACGTTCTGCCTGCTTGTTGATTTCGCGCAGGAGTTTCAGCGAGTCAACAGCCTCAATCATCGTGACATAAGGAGCGATATATTTTACCTTATTCGTCTGCAAATGACCGATGAAATGCCACTCGATATCCTGAGGCAGCGACGTGTGTTTCTGGCGCAGTTCCTGTTCGTGGCTCTCACCGAAGATACGCTGTCCTTCGGCATAGGCCGCCTCGATATATTCATTGGGGTGATACTTGCTAATTGCCACAAGGCGGACACCCTGTGGCAACTGGCTCAGCACCTCATGAAGATGCGATTTTACGTCGTACATAGCTTATTTATGTTCGTAGACATCCATCAGTGTCGTCTCGTTGACGGTGGCGATGACATAGTCGATCATCGTGCCGCCCATCACCTCCTCGATATTCTTCACCGCTCCGTTGAAGGAACCGGCGTTGATCAGGTAGTTCACGGCTGTGGTCTTCTCCTTGGCCGTCTTCTCATCGATGGTGATGAATTTGAGCTTGGCCTTATACCATTTGTCGGCGCTGTCGCTGTCGGCAAAGAAGATTTCCTTATAAGTGGCTTTCTTGATGTCGACCACATCGAACTGTCCGCTGATGAAATGTGACATCTCCTCGATGATGCGCTCCTCAGCCTCGGAGAAACTCAGCGCATCGACGACATAAAGTTCTGATACTCTTTTCTGCAAGCCGTCTTCCATGACTTTCTCGTAACGGATCTTGCACTCAAACCATTCTGCTGTTCTTGATCTCATATTTATTTATTCCTTTTCATTGCTTTTACTCATTTCAGCTTTCTTGCGCTCGGTGATCTGCTCGATGATCTCAGAGGCGATGCGCTGACTCTTCTCGGAAGGAAGCGCAGAGTGCTCACCCAGTTCTATCTGCTTCTCGACCAGTTCCTGCATAGCACGGCCGCTGGCATCCTCGAACGACTTCTGACCGCCGGACATCGTACGTCCGTTGTAGACACCCGAGAGCACACGCTCGGCCTCCTTGGAGAACTGTTTGCGGAAGATGGCCTCGCCCTTGGCCTCGAACTCACGGATCTTCTTCTCGTCGATCTTGTCGGAATCCTTCATCTGGTAATCCTTGATGGCTTCGGCGATGGTGGCGGAATCAGCAGCGGCACCCAGTTCGGTTGAGGGATCGAAGCCCTCGTCGAGCAGCTCTTCGCTGATGGGTTCCTCAACGGGTTTCACAAACTCCACCATTTCAGTATCGGGTGTGAGGGTGAAGAAGAGTCCCACCAGAATCAGAGCGATGGCGATGGCACTCAGACTGGTGACCGCCGACTTGAAAGTGGCCTTGCGCTGTGAGAGCGCCTTCTTGAGGTCAGCCACAGTGGCATAACGTGCCTCAGGATCCTCGGCAGTTGCCTTCTTGATGACCGACTTCAGGTAGAAAGGCAGTCCCGACGAAGCGTTGAGGTAGTCGATGAACTTACCCAGTCCGTAGACATCGCTGCGGTCGGTGGGCACCTCACCACGTAACACCTCGGGCGCAATATACTCCTCGATGCCCTCGTAGAGCGTGTCGTAAGCTCCCAGACGATGGAAGGGCGAGCCGTGAAGCAACAGGCGTACATCATAGTCATTACGACGCACGAAGACGTTGCACGGTGCAAAGCACACCTGCTGTACACCCTTCTCATTGAGCATGATGGTGAGATCCAGCAGGTCCTTGATGGTGTTTTCAAGGAATCCTTTCTGTGCTACCACTGCAGGCACCTCGTTGAGCAGCTGACCCACGGTGAGGTAGTTGCCGGGCTCCACAGCAACGGCATAGATACCATTGTTGCCTTCCTCCGTGTTGGGTGTGAAATGCAGCTGATGCCGGTCGCTCATCTGTGCCGCCACCTCACAGTCATTTTTCAGACACTCTGCGAAGAGGATGTTGTCGGAGAGTTCGTCGAGGAACTCCACGAAGTTGCTGTACTTGCCGTCGATCTGGCGTTTGTGGAAATAGCCGAAGGGCATTTTTACCTTATTGGACTTCCGTACGTCACGGGTTTCTACAAGTTCTTCGTAATTCATATCTACTCAAGTTTTGTCGTGCAAAGGTACAAATAAAATTGAAATAATTTTCATTTTTCACTTTTTTTTCTTACCTTTGCACCGTTTTTTAAAAAATATACCAAATGCCAGAGATATCCGTACGCGGTTTGGAGATGCCGGAGTCACCGATCAGGAAACTTGCTCCGCTTGCTGCCGCCGCCAAGAAAAAAGGCACGAAAGTGTATCACCTGAACATCGGACAGCCCGATCTGCCCACGCCCCAGGTGGCACTCGACGCCCTGAAAACCATCGACCGTAACATCCTCGAGTATTCTCCTTCGCAGGGCTATCTGAGCTACCGCGAGAAACTGGTGGACTATTACGCGAAATACGACATCCGTGTGACTGCTGATGATATCATCATCACGTCGGGTGGTTCAGAGGCGGTGCTCTTCGCCTTCCTCTCTTGTCTGAATCCTGGCGACGAGATCATCGTGCCCGAGCCCGCCTACGCCAACTACATGGCCTTTGCCATCTCTGCAGGCGCCAAGATCCGCACCATCGCTACCACCATCGAAGAAGGTTTTTCATTGCCGAAGGTGGAGAAGTTTGAGGAGCTGATCAACGAGCGTACCCGTGCCATCATGATCTGCAACCCCAACAACCCCACGGGTTATCTGTATACCCGCAGGGAGATGAACCAGATACGCGACCTGGTGAAGAAGTACGACCTGTATCTCTTCTCCGACGAGGTGTATCGTGAATATATCTACACAGGTTCGCCCTATATCTCTGCCTGTCATCTGGAAGGCATCGAGCAGAACGTGATCCTCATCGACTCCGTATCGAAGCGTTACAGCGAGTGCGGTATCCGTATCGGTGCGCTGATCACGAAGAATGCCGAGGTGAGAAAGGCTGTGATGAAATTCTGCCAGGCGCGCCTCTCCCCGCCCCTCATCGGACAGATTGTGGCAGAGGCCTCGTTGGAAACACCCGAGGACTATCTGCGTGATGTGTATGATGAATATGTGGAGCGCAGAAAGTGCCTGATCGACGGTCTGAACCGTATTCCCGGTGTCTATTCACCCATCCCCATGGGCGCTTTCTATACGGTGGCTAAGCTACCTGTTGACGATGCGGAGAAATTCTGCCGCTGGTGTCTGGCGGAATTTGAATATGAGGGTGAGACGGTGATGATGGCTCCCGCAGCAGGTTTCTACACGACACCCGGTGCCGGTATCAATCAGGTACGTATCGCCTATGTGCTGAAGAAGAAGGATTTGGAGCGTGCGCTCTTCGTACTCCGTAAGGCTTTGGAGGCATATCCCGGCAGAGTCGATGAGGAATGAATTTTCCGTTTTTCATAGCAAAGAGAATCTACAGTGATCAGGGCGACAAACGAAAGGTGAGTCGTCCTGCCATTCGTATTGCCACCATCGGTGTTGCCATCGGACTGGCGGTGATGATCGTCACCGTGAGTGTGGTTCTGGGATTCAAGCATACCATTCGCGACAAGGTGGTGGGATTCGGCAGTCATATCCAGGTGCAGAACATGCTCACTTTCCTCAGTACCGATTCTTATCCCATCTGCATCGACGACAGCGTGATGAAGAGCTATGAACAGATCACGGGTGTGAAGCATGTGGAGCGTTATGCTTATTCGCAGGGTATTTTGAAGACCGACGACGATTTTCTGGGCGTGATGTTCAAGGGCGTGGGTCCCGAATACGACCTGCATTTCCTGAGTCAGCACCTCGTTGACGGAGAGATGCCCGTGTTCAGCGATACCGCCAGCACCAATAAGATCCTCATCTCGAAGATGATTGCCGACAAGCTGCGTCTGAAGGCAGGCGACCGTATCTTTGCCTATTTCATCGGCGAGAGCGTTCGCACCCGAAGGTTTTCCATCGCAGGCATCTACCAGACCAATATGACACGTTTTGACGAAACACTCTGTTTCACCGATCTGGCTACCACGCGGAAGCTCAATGACTGGAAAGATTATCAGTGCAGCGGTGCAGAGATCATCGTTAATGATTTCGAACAGTTGCAGGTCACCGCTGATGAGTTCATTGAGAAAGTGAACCGACGAATTGACGAGGATATGAACACCTATTCCTCGCAGACCATCTACGAGGCCTATCCGCAGGTATTCAACTGGTTGGAACTGCTCGATATCAACGTGTGGATCATCTTGGTACTGATGGTGTGCGTGGCTGGTTTTACGATGATCAGCGGTCTGCTTATCATCATTCTTGAAAGGACGCAGATGATCGGTGTGCTGAAGGCCTTAGGTGCCAGAAACAAGACCATCCGTCACACTTTCCTCTGGTTTGCAGCCTTTATCATCGGACAAGGTTTGTTGCTGGGTAATGTGCTCGGTATTGGTATCATTGCCCTGCAGAAATACTTAGGACTGGTGAAACTCGATCCCCAGACTTACTACGTAAATGAGGCACCGATGGAGGTGAATATTCCCCTGTTTGTGTTGCTCAATATCGCCACGCTGATCATCTGTGTGTTCGTTCTGATAGCACCAAGTTTTCTGATTTCACACATCCATCCTGCGAAATCGATGCGCTATGAGTAAATAAAGGTTAATTTTTGCACATTTTTTTTGCGAATGTGCAAGAAAAGATTTACCTTTGCACAAAATTTAGAAATTTGTGCAATATTAATGGAAACATTTAGTAGTTTTAATGCCTATATCCAACGCGCAATCATCGACAATTGGGACCAGGACGCACTCACCGATTATGAGGGAGCAACCCTTCAGTTTCATGATGTAGCCCGGAAGATAGAGAAACTGCATATACTCTTTGAAAATAGTAATGTCAAGAAGGGCGACAAGATAGCAATCTGCGGTCGCAACTCCGCCAACTGGGCCGTGGCCTTCCTCGCCACACTCACCTATGGAGCTGTAGCAGTGCCTATTCTCCATGAGTTTAATGGCGAGCAGATTCACAATATCGTCAACCACTCGGAATCGAAACTCCTGTTTATTGGCGACTATGCCGTGAAGACCATCAACCCCGACGAGATGCCGGCTTTGGAAGGCATTATCAATATCCCTGATTTCTCGCTGATGACCAGTCGTTCGGAGCAGCTTACGTACGCGCGCGAACATTTAAATATGATGTTTGGCAGTAAGTATCCGATGGCCTTCCGACGCGAGCACGTCAGCTATCATCAGGACGATGCCGAGGAACTGGCACTTATCAATTACACCAGTGGTACGACGGGCTTCTCAAAGGGTGTGATGCTCCCCTATCGCGCTATCTGGGGTAATATCGAATTTATCGTCAACCGTCTGGGCAAGAAGGTCAAGCCCGGCGACAACCTGTTGAGTATCCTGCCGATGGCCCATATGTATGGTATGGCGGTAGAATTCCTCTTCGGTTTCTGTCACGGTTGCCATCTGTTCTTCCTGACACGTCTGCCGTCGCCCGCCATCATCGCACAGGCCTTCCTGAACGTGCAGCCCACACTGATTGTCACCGTGCCGCTCATCTTGGAAAAGATCATCCGCAAGAGGGTGTTCCCGAAGATTCAGAACAACCGTATGCGTCTGTTGTTGGCAATGCCCGTGGTGAGCAAGAAGGTGAAGGACCGCATCTGCAACGAGGTCTACAAGGCGTTCGGTGGCAATTTCTACGAGATCATCGTGGGCGGTGCAGCCCTCTCGAAAGAGGTCGAGGAGTTCTTGCTGAGTATCGGTTTCCCCGTTACCGTAGGTTATGGAACCACCGAATGTGCGCCCCTGATTTCGTATTGCGACCATAAGGAGTTTGTGCCTGGCTGCTGCGGAAAACCCGTCGACCGTATGGAGGTGAAGATCCTCTCGAAGGATCCTGTTAACATCCCCGGTGAGATCGTCACCCGTGGCTGTAATGTCATGCTCGGCTACTATAAGAACGAAGAGGCTACACAGCAGGCCATCGACGAGGAAGGCTGGTATCATACCGGTGACCTCGGCACGCTCTCACGTTCCAACCATCTGTTTATCCGCGGACGTATCAAGAATATGCTTCTGGGTGCTAATGGTCAGAACGTCTATCCTGAGGAGATCGAGGACAAACTGAACTCGATGACGATGGTGGCTGAGAGCGTGGTCATCCAGCGAGGCGACAAACTCGTGGCACTCGTACATCCAGATAAGGACGAGATGATGAATTTCAGTCAGGAAGAACTGGAGCAGATCATGGAACAGAACCGTCAGGATCTGAATGAGCAGTTGCCTGCTTACAGCCGCATTTCACAGATTATCCTGCACCAAGAAGAATTTGCTAAGACACCTAAAAAGAGTATAAAACGCTACTTATATCAGAACTACTAATATGGAACAGATACCAAGTTTTAACGCACTCATACAGAAGAGCATCATCGACAATTGGGATCGTGATGCTTTGACGGACTACAAGGGTCAGACCTTACAGTTCCATGATGTGGCCAGAAAGATCGAGAAGGTACATATCCTTTTCGAGAACAGTGGTATTCAAAAGGGCGACAAGATTGCCCTCTGTGGCCGCAACTCTTCGCAATGGGCTGTCGCCTTCCTGGCAACGCTCACCTACGGCGCTATCGCCGTTCCCATCCTGCATGAGTTCAATGCCGAACAGATCCATAATATTGTGAATCACTCAGAGGCACGTCTGTTGTTTGTGGGCGATCATGTTGCCACCATTATCGACCCGATGGCAATGCCCACGCTTGAAGGCATCATCAACAACCCCGATTATTCGTTGATGATCAGTCGTACCGACAAGTTGACCTACGCCCGCGAACACCTCAATGAGCTCTATGGCAAGAAATTCCCCAAATACTTCCGCAAGGAACATGTGAACTATTACCTTGAGCAGAGTCCAGACGAGCTGGCAGTCATCAATTATACCAGCGGTACTACGGGCTTCTCGAAAGGTGTGATGATTCCCTATCGCGCCCTCTGGTCGAACTATGATTTTGCCTGCGATGTATTGGGCAAGACCATCAAGGCTGGTGACAAGGTTATCTCGATGCTCCCGATGGCTCATATGTACGGTATGGCGTTCGAGTTCATCTTCGAGTTCCTGCATGGCTGTCATGTGTACTATCTCAATCGCGTGCCTTCGCCCGCCATTATCGCACAGGCATTGGCCGAGATCAAGCCGGTCATCGTGATTGCCGTGCCCCTCATCATTGAGAAGATCATCCGCAAGAAGGTATTCCCCAAGATACAGAACAACCGCATGCGTCTGCTGATGCAGATGCCCGTTATCTCAAAGAAGGTACGCGAGATGATCTGTCAGGAAGTGCTGAAAGCCTTCGGTGGCAAGATGTATCAGGTGATTATCGGTGGTGCTGCCCTCAATCAGGAGGTGGAGCGATTCCTCAAGCGCATCGAATTCCCCTATACGGTAGGTTATGGCGCAACGGAATGTGCCCCCATCATCTGTTATAGCGACTGGCATACTTTCGCCCAAGGTTCTTGTGGACGTGCAGCCTTGCACATGCAGGTGGAAATCGATTCTCCTGACCCGCGTCGTATTCCAGGCGAGATCCTTACCAAGGGACTCAATGTGATGCTGGGCTATTATAAGAATGAGGAGGCTACCAACGAGACCATCGACCGTAACGGTTGGTATCATACAGGCGATCTGGGAACGATGGATGTTCGGGGTAACGTGTTCATCAACGGTCGTTCGAAGAATATGCTCTTAGGTCCCAACGGACAGAATATCTATCCCGAGGAGATTGAGGATAAGCTTAACTCGATGACAATGGTGGTGGAGAGCCTCGTGGTACAGCGCGACAACAAACTCGTGGCGCTTGTCTATCCCGATCTCGATGAGGCAAAGGCCATGAACTTCTCAGCCAGCGACATCAGTAACATCATGGAACAGAACCGCAACGGTCTGAATGAGGTACTCCCCGCCTACGAGAAGATCTCGGAAATCATTGTCCAGAAAGAGGAGTTTGAGAAGACGCCCAAGAAGTCTATCAAACGTTATCTCTATCAGTAATTATAGTAATACCAATAGGTGTGACCATACCAATCTTCCACCTTACCCCGGCGCTCTGTGGCATCGGGGTATTTTTGTTCGAGCTCACGGAGATTGCGGTAATCCTCTTCCATGACAGGATTGCGGTAAATAATGGCCGGATGACGGCGAAGATGGTTATAGAGCGTCAATGCCTCGCGATAATGAAGCGGCAGACGTGAGGTATCGAGTGAATCGCCGCCTGTAGGATAATGTTGCAGAAGCGCGACGAAATCATCGAGTTTACGATCAATCAGCAAGCCACAGAGTTCGTAATCGAGAGCGATGGCTGCTCTAGTCGCACTACTGTTTTTTCCATCGAGGGCTTTGAGATAAGTGGTGGGCAGCATGGGATGTGCAGGACGAGCACCGAAAGCATGATACAGACTGTCTACCGGATAAAGCACGAAATGTGAGGCACCGCTAGTAGGAAGCATTGTGTTGCTGCCACCAACGATCGGATAATGGAAGAGCCGTTCTCCAAGTTCACCGCGTCGCGCCATTGCATACATACGGATCATCTGCAAGTCGGCATCGCTCTCAAGCGATTCCCAACCAGCATCAAGAGCCCCTTTATAGTCACCACGAAGCAGGCAACTCTCGGCATGCATACGGTAATGGAATACGGCATTGGTGTTACCAACCCACGCCACACCAAACATCATGAACACCATAACGAGCATATTGATCCACATGGGTCGTGAGAAGAAAATCTTTGTATCCTTGTCGGGCTCGACATTCTGGATATAACGTACCACCAAAGAGACGGCTACCCAAGCGGCGAGGGCCAGCGGAATAAGAATCCACCAGAAACCCCAGGCAAAAGACTGTGCGATGTCGGTGTTAATGGCCGAGATCAGGGCCAGACAGAGCATCGAGGGGAAATAGGTAAGCGCGTGTCCACGATTAGTGAGACGGAATACGGTATAAACGAGCAACTGTAATACTTGAAGGAGTCCTGTGATAAGCACCGCACCGAGCAGACGATTATATTGAGTGCGGCCACCACTCATGACATGTTGGAAGGCAGCAAGGATATCGGCCTGAAAGCGATAGAGCCACAGGAAAGCAAAGATGATAAAAACAATAGCACAAGTCCAACGGACAGTGCTATTGTTCTTGCCTATAAAACGCCCCTTCATCTTAATCTTAATTCTTCTTCAATACCACAGCTGAACGAGCAGGGATGTAGAGTTTCAACCACTCCTTCTTGTCTTCGACATAGAGGGGGTCATAGTTGGTGAAGTGGGTCACCGAGTCATCAGCAAAGCCATTGCCACCGAAATCCTTCGAATCGGTGTTGAGCACGACATCGTAAGAGCCGGTAGGCACCAGGAAGCCGTAGTCGGTATAACTGCGTGTGGGCGAGAAGTTGAATACGAACACAAGGTCGCCACGCATGAAGCAGAGTACCTGATCGCCATCGTCATGCCAGATCTCAACAACGGGCGTATCCTGGAAATTCTTCACGCTCTTGATCACCTTCAGCATCTCACGGTCGAAGTCACCGAGCCAGTGATAACAGAGGTCTTTGTTATCGACGAGACTCCACTGACGACGCGCATATTTATACGACCAGCCATTGCCATCGCGTGGGAAGTCGATCCACTCAGGATGACCGAATTCATTACCCATGAAATTCAGGTAGCCGCCGTTGATCGCCGCACAGGTAACCAAGCGGATCATCTTATGCAAGGCAATACCACGCTGTGCAAGATCGTTGACATCTTTCTTGGCGAAGTGCCAGTACATATCCGCATCAATCAGACGGAAGATGATGGTCTTATCACCCACAAGTGCCTGATCGTGCGACTCACAATATGAGATGGTCTTCTCGTCAGGACGACGGTTCTTAACCTCCCAGAAAATGGAGCAGACATTGATATCCTCGTCGCGTACCTCCTTGATGGTCTTGATCCAATAGTCGGGAATGTTCATGGCCATACGGTAATCGAAACCGTAACCGCCATCCTCGAACTTTGCTGCGAGACCGGGCATACCTGATACTTCCTCAGCAATGGTGATGGCATTTGGATTGACCTCATGGATGAGTTTGTTAGCGAGCGTCAGGTAACAGATGGCATTGTCATCCTCATGACCGTTGAAGTAATCGCCATAGCCGCCAAAGGCTTCACCCAATCCGTGAGAGTAATAGAGCATGGAGGTCACACCGTCGAAGCGGAAACCATCAAACTTGAATTCCTCGAGCCAATACTTACAGTTGGAGAGCAGGAAATGGAGCACATCGTCCTTGCCATAGTCGAAACAAAGAGAGTCCCATGCGGGATGTTCATGACGATCGCCAGGATAGAAGAACTGATTGGGATCACCACATAGATTACCCAGTCCCTCCACCTCGTTCTTCACAGCGTGGGAGTGAACGATATCCATGATGACTGCCACACCATTCTTATGAGCAGTATCGATGAGTTCTTTCAGTTCCTCAGGGGTGCCGAAACGACTGCTGGGAGCGAAGAAGCTTGATACGTGATAGCCGAAGGATCCATAGTAGGGATGCTCCTGAATAGCCATTACCTGAATGCAGTTGTAACCATCCTTGATCACGCGGGGCAACACGTTGTCTTTGAACTCAGTGTAAGAGCCCACTTTCTCCGCATCCTGTCCCATACCCACGTGGCACTCATAGATGAGCAACGGGTTCTTCTTGGGCTTGAAGGTCTTCTTTTTCCATACGTAAGGTTTGTCGGGATTCCATACCTGAGCGGAGAAGATTTTTGTATTATCATCCTGAACTACGCGCTGACACCAGGCGGGGATTCGTTCACCTTCTCCCCCATTCCACTTCACCTTCATCTTATAAAGCTGTCCGTGTTTGAGGGCTTTCTCCGAAAGTTTCAGTTCCCAGTTGCCAGTGCCAGCAATGCGCTTGCAACGATATTTCTCGTTTTCTGTCCAGTTGTTAAAGTCTCCTATCAGATAAATGTCAGTGGCATTGGGAGCCCACTCACGGAACACCCAGCCTTTAGCGAGTTTGTGGAGTCCGAAATACAGATGTCCAGTGGCGAAGTCGGAGAGTTTTTTCTTTCCGTTCTGCGTCAGCTGGTTGATCTTCCATACGGCATGATCATGCCGTCCGCGGATGGCAGCCTCGAATGGCTCCAACCATCCATCGTTTCTCACCAGCCCAATATGTTCGGGCTCTTTCTGGTCAACAATCTTTGCAACCTTCTTAGTGGTTGTCTTCTTAGTAGTTGTTTTCTTTGCGGGTGCCTTTTTGGCGGGCGCTGCTTTCTTTGCAGTTGTTTCTTTCTTTGTTGCCATATCTTTATTATGCTTTAATCTTGAAAATAGCTTTCTTTATCTCTGAGGCCTCGATGATACAGGGAGCATGACCATCCTGTGGGAAGAAGATGGCAAACTGTCCCGGATTGACCGTTACATATGTCTGTGCCTTGGTATCGCCATACTTCGTAATATCCTTCTCGCCATTATATTCATAAGGGGGAAGATCACACAATGGTGTAAAACCGAAAGTTTCGGCACACGTGAGTGGGATCTGAATATCGATCATCTTCACATGAGTTTCGAGAAAGGCCGTTTCCTTGGTGCGCTGCTTCGCTATCTGAAGATTAACGAACAAGTCATCACCTTTAATAGAGTATTTACCAGCCTCCATCGTCTGAAGATCGTGGCTCTTCAAAAATGTCACAACATCGGCAAACAACGGATTCAACGAGGTGTATTTGCCCAAATTATCAATTGTATCAATAATCATAATAAATATGTTTTAAGTTTTAAAATCAATCAAGTTGACGATGGCCGCGGGTGTAGGTGCCGGAAGCGACGACTTTGCCGTTACGGTCTTTCTCCACAAACTTACCATCACGGACATCGTCCAGATAATAGCCTTCGAAACGCATGCCCTCCTTGTCTTCCTCAATGGCAGCACCATTGCGTTTGCCATCTTTGAAAGTTCCCTTGAACTTAGAACCATCGGCATAGCGGGCAACACCCTCACCATCGATCTTGCCATCTTTGAATTGGCCCTCAAACACATCTCCGGCCTTCGTCGTGAGCTTGCCTTTGCCATTAGGTCTATCGGCTTTCCAAAGACCTACGTACTGATCGCCATTCTTCCAGACCATCGTACCCTGTCCCTGCTTGTCGCCTTCGTAGAACTGGCCCGTGTATTTATCGCCATTGGCATACTTCGAAATACCAGTGCCTGTGCGCTCGCCATCAACATAGTCGCCTTCGTAAACGTCGCCGTTCTGGAACTTATAGATACCACGACCATTCTGCATGTTATTCTTCCATTGACCGACATATACATCGCCAGACGCATATTTAAAGGTGCCCTTGCCCTGACAGACGTTGTTCACCCACTGTCCCTCATACGAGGAACCATCGCCCCAGTCGAAATAACCCTGGCCATTCTTCTGGTCATCTTTCCAGTCGCCTTTGTAATAGGCACCGTTAGCAAAGGTGTACACACCCTTTCCAGAACGCTTGTCCATGTACCAGTTCCCGTCGTATTTGTCGCCATTGAAATAATACATGACACCGTGACCATGCTGATAGTCGCGGAACCAAAGACCTTCGTAGCGGTTATTGTTCGAGAAATAAAAGACGCCCTTGCCATGTTGCTGGTCCTGGAACCATTCACCTTCGTATTTCTCACCATCGAAGAAGGTATAGGTACCAAAACCCTGACGTTTGCCCTTCTCGTACTCGCCCTCATACCAGTTGCCATTCTTATAAGTGGTTTTACCCTTTCCATGAGGCTTTCCCTGCACCATCTCACCCTGAAACTCTCCGCCATCCTTCGTGGTACACGAACCCAGCGTGATTTTTTGTGCCATCAGCACTAAAGGAAACATCAATATAATAGTTGAAAATGTATATCTTATCTTATTCATTCTGATTCTGATTTCAATTTGCTTTGCAAAAATACGAATTTAAATCGAGACCACCAAGTGTCGTTACAATATTTAACGATAATACTCATTTTCTATCAAAAATTATTATTACCTTTGCAGCCGTATGACATTTACAGCGATTATCCCCGCCCGTTATGCGTCGACACGTTTTCCG
>JAEEGG010001244.1_pt1 | contig 69588 bp, 53 predicted proteins | sample 9134161 | NCBI WGS metagenome assembly JAEEGG01 (sample SAMN16246543, study PRJNA631951) | gut metagenome | biome: gut microbiome; feature: rumen; material: CR-attached | host: Bos | place: Iran: Karaj | collected 2018-10
TTTTGTGTTAGAGCCAGCTTTTCAGGAGCATTGTCGCCACCAATCCAAATGTTTATCGAGTATTCTCCAGCATAATCATCACCGCCGCCTTCCAGATATGCGACCTGCGTGAGATACTTTCCTGCATACTCCTCGACCATCGCGGCGGGAAACATGTAACCCCAGTAGAATGCCAGCCCACCAAAGCCGGCATTTCCAATAGGAGTAACCGACGTCGAAGCATACGATAAGATAGTTGGTCTTTCAGCAAGTGAAAACTCCACAGATGACCCGGTGTTGACAGTCATCGTAATCTCGTTTTGTGCATTGGCAACGCCCACAAAAGCGAAGAAGCACACAATCAAAAATAATTTTTTCCTCATAGACTATAATTTTAAAATTGACAACTAATTAGGTGCAAAAACTTTGAAAAAATAACTCGAAATAATTATTTAAAACTTGTTATTATTTTTATAAATTTGCACCTAATTAATGAGAAATAAATAATCAAACTATGAAAAGACTTTTTATCATTATCGCAATTTTATTTGCAACAACAGGGCTTCACGCTCAGTCCACCAATCTCACCGAAGCCGTCGACTTTACAGCTACCGACTGCCACGGTAACGAAATTCATCTCTTTGACATCTTAGACCGCGGTCAGGCAGTCTTCATCGATTTCTTTTTCCTGACTTGCGGACAATGCCAGGTTATTGCACCTTATATTAATGGTGCGTACACCGCCACAGGCTGCAACCAACATGATGTCTTTTTCATGGAAATATCGTATATAGACAGCAACAGCAATTGCCAACAATGGATTGACCAATATGGCGTTCAGTATCCGACAATTGGAGTGGAAGGTGGAGGAAACGAGATTTTCGATATTTATGGAATCGCCGGATGCCCCACCCTGATTCTCATCATGCCTGACAGAAGCATCCCTATCCAAGGATTCCAGCAGCTCTATCCGTTCTCGGCCAACGACGTGATTAACGCTCTCGCACAATATGGCGGCATACAGCAATACAGCTGCGAAACCATCGACTGCGACGCGCCGTCAGATCTCTCTTTGTTGATGGCAAATGATGTGGTTACATTAAACTGGAACGCGTCGGCGACAGCTATTTCTTACAATGTCTATCGCGATGGCTCAAAGATTGCCACAGTAAACGAGACATCATTTGCCGACAGTGATTTGGAAGACATGCAGGAGTATTGCTACAAAGTCACAGCTAACTGCGAAGGTTATATGGAAAGCGACCCCACCAACGTGGAATGCATCACTTTTGAAGGCGTCAATGAGAATGAGACGGAAGGTTTCAAACTTTTCCCAAATCCAGTTAAAGATGTCCTGACAATAACAGGCAAAAACATTGAAAATGTCGTGATTTACAATACTTTAGGACAAAAGGTCGATGAGGTTAAAGTTGTTGAAAACCCAATCAGCATCTCAACGGCCAATTATAACGACGGCGTTTATTTCATAAAAATCAATGAAAACCAGACAAAACGTTTTGTTGTCTCGCACTAAAGATAAGTCAGATAAAGAGCAGGCCTTCAACGCGATGCTGTTGCGTAACAAGGCTTTGATATGGCATATATGCTCCGATTATAACCTCGGCAAGGTGTGGAATGTCGAAGACTGCATGCAGGAAGTCATCGTCAGTCTCTGGCGTTATTTCGACACCTTCGAGGGACGAAGCTCGGAACAGACATGGATTTATCGTGTCGCAACTAACACGATGCTGATGCTCCGTCGCAAAGACAACAAAAATCCAGCGACGGAACAAATTGATATACATGAGGAAATAAACGACATGTCGTACGTGACAAACGACGACTCTCAGTTGTTGTGTCAGCTCATAAATGAGCTTTCTGAAGAGAACGGCATGATAATAAGAGCTCACCTCGACGGCTTTTCCTATAAAGAAATAGCCGAAATGACCAACCTTACAGAAGGTACCATTGCGATGCGCATTACACGCATAAAACAGCAGTTAAAAGAAATGTTTGAAAAAGAAAGCAAGGAGGATATATGAACACTAACGATTTCGAGATACAGTGGCAGCGTCGGCAAAACGCTCTGAAGGATGCCCAAAACAGCGCTCCTAGCGATGAAGTCATGCTTAATATGGCAAAAATAGCTCAAAACAAAACCTTTGTACAAGAAATGTCGCCAGTTCGTCATCGCAGACTGCTTTGGATTCCATACGTGGCCGCCGCCTGTCTGCTTGCCGGAGTGCTTTTATATGGCTTACATTTGCCAAATGAAGAGGTGAAGTTCCTCTGTAATTCAGGATGCTCTGCACAAGATGTCATCATCTCAGCTAATAAAATTGTCAATCAAGAATAATGAAATGAGATATCATATAAACATATTGATTTTACTAATTCTCGCAATATTTGCAGAATGCTCTTGTGGCAGGAGCGACGCGAAGAGACAGAGCAATCCCGCCCTCGAACTTTACTGCAAGTACGCCGACAACACCAATCTGACAGTAGCTTATCTATGCGACTTCAAGGTTCATGGCAACGATATCAACACTGTGATGATCCAGGCAGCAGAAGAAGACGTCTGGGAATGGCTATTGAGTGAATTTGCCGTGTCGAAACAGTTTATTCCAGGCTTCAACAGCGACACCATATCCGACCCGAGCTATTCCGTAGAGGTTGGTATGAAATGGGACACACCGTTAGTAATTGGCGATGATATATTCACCAAAGAGCATCTCAGCGATGAGGAAATTGATATCTTCGCACAATCTATTGTCAATGAATTCAGTGCCGCAATAAATTCACTCCTCGAATCTGACAGCCAAGTCCAAAACGCCTCTATCATCATCAACGACGACATCGACTTTATGAGTGACATGAGTTTCGGAATGGAATTCAGAGATTCCACTGCAGTAAAACGAATTCTGCAAACTGTCGCGGATAAGTTGAACAATAATGGTCTGGCATACAACGATACCGTTCTCAATGCAGAGGCCACATTCAAATCAATCGACCAGCCTTCAGCAATTATGCCGGATGCTGCACAGCACGATGAAGACGGCTATATTGCGGCAGTCGACCACACAAACCAGACTCTCTGGATTTTCTTCTACGACAACGCTGAAGAAAGCGCGACTATCATGCGACACATAAGAAAAGATCTGTTGGTGTTTCAAAATATTCAGTAAACATTATTTCACCAGTTTCCGAAAAATCACTATTTTTGCATAAAAATTCAAAAATAATGGCAGATCAGGAAAACATCACCAACCTCTCGGAACTCGGCGAGTTCGCGCTCATCGACAAACTCGTGCAGAATGTCAAGATTTACAACGACTCAACGCTCAAGGCCGTCGGCGACGACGCGGCAGTCATCGACCATAAAGACGAACAGACACTCGTCAGCGTCGACATCCTCTGCGAAGGCGTGCACTTCGACATGACCTATTGTCCGCTCAAGCACCTCGGCTACAAAGCTGCTGTCGTCAACTTCTCGGATATCTATGCCATGAACGGTACCCCGACACAGATTGTCGTCGGTCTCGGCATCAGCAGCAAGTACTCCGTCGAGGCGATCGAAGAGATATACCGCGGTATCCGTCTCGCCTGCGACCGCTATCATGTGGACCTCGTGGGCGGCGACACGACAGCTTCAAAATCGGGACTTTTCATCTCGGTGACGGTGATTGGAAAAGCTAAAAAAGATGACATCGTATATCGAAACGGCGCAAAACCTAACGATTTGCTTTGCGTGAGCGGCAACCTCGGAGCTGCTTACACCGGTCTCCTTATCCTCGAAAGAGAAAAAGCGGCATTCATGGCCGACCCTAACATGCAGCCTGAGTTTGCAGGATACGACTATATCCTTGAACGCCAGCTGAAACCTGAGGCTCGCCGTGACATAGTCGAAAAGCTTAAGGAACTTAAGGTCAAACCGACCTCAATGATCGACATCTCCGACGGTCTGGCATCTGAGGTTTTACATATCTGTAAAGAATCGAAGGTGGGATGCATGGTCTATGAAGACCGTATCCCGATGAACCAGAAGACAATACAGACAGCAAAGGACTTCAACATAGTGCCGAGCATCGCAGCGCTCAACGGCGGCGAAGACTATGAGCTTCTGTTCACCATCACGCAAAGCGACTACGAAAAAGTGAAAGACATGGACGACGTCCGCATCATCGGATACATCACACCCGACGAGGGACAAGCCAACCTCATCACGCCTGACAATCATCAGATACCGATTGAAGCCCAGGGATTTAAACATTTTTAATACACACCGTCATTTCGACCGACCGAAGGGAGTGGAGACCTGAGCTCAGCGAAAGCATTAACCACAGGTTAATAAATCTCCCACAAAAATATTAATTAAAAATTGGAAGAGATTTCTCGATTTCGCTTCGCTTCACTCGAAATGACGACAGAATGGCAATGAACGATAAAATAACCTCGATATTAAAAACGATTCCGACCTCACCGGGAGTTTACCAATACTTCGACGAGAGCGGCGAGATTATTTATGTCGGCAAGGCAAAAAACCTAAAACGCAGAGTATCAAGCTATTTCAACAAGGAACAGACCGGCAAGACACGGCTCCTCGTGAGTAAAATCGCCGACATCCGCTTCACCGTGGTTGGCAGCGAAGCCGAGGCGTTCCTGCTCGAGAACAACTTCATCAAGCAGTACAAGCCGCGATACAACATAATGCTCAAGGACGACAAGACATATCCTTGGATCTGCATCAAAAACGAGCGTTTTCCACGTGTTTTCCTCACGAGAAAAAGAGTCAACGACGGCTCGCTCTACTACGGCCCCTACCCTTCCGTGATGACAGCGCGAACACTGCTTGACATCTTGAAACAGGTCTATCCTTTGCGCACCTGCAACCATCTGATGAGCCACCCGTGCCTCGAATATCATATCGGCAACTGCAAGGCACCGTGTGCCAACCTTATCCCCGAAGAAGATTATAACTCTATGATTTTCAATGTAAAAGAAGTCATCAAAGGCAATATCTCCGGAGTTTTGAAGGATCTGAAGACGCAGATGATGGACCATGCTTCCCGCCTTGAATTCGAGCAGGCACAGGTGCTGAAAAAGAAATATGACCTTCTCGAAAACTATCACGCACGCAGTATCGTGAGCAGCAACACGCTCCACGACATGGAGGTCTTCTCCTTCGACGATGCCGATAACTCGTTCTATGTCAACTACATGCGCATCATCCAGGGAGCGATAATACAATCATTTTCCATCGAGATGAAACGTCGGTTGGAAGAAACGCCCGAAGAGCTTTTGTCGTTGGCAATCATCGAGTTACGTCAGCGGTTTGAGAGTTCCGTACGCGAAATCATTGTTCCGCTGAAACTCGACATGGAAATCGAAAATGTCAAGTTCACCATCCCTAAGAAAGGCGAGAAATTCGAGATCTTGGCCCTCTCAACTCGCAACGCCAAGCAATATCGTGCCGAGACCGAAAAACTGCGTTCACTGGTCGACCCAGAACGCCATTCGAAACGTGTTTTGGCAGAGCTCCAGAAAGACCTACATCTTCCGGAACTGCCAGCAGTCATTGAGTGTTTCGACAACTCCAACTTTCAAGGCGACTATGCTGTGGCAGGCATGGTGCAGTTTGTCAACGGCAAGCCCAACAAAGCCGGCTACCGTCATTTCAACATCAAAACCGTGCAAGGTCCCGACGACTACGCCTCGATGCGCGAGGTGGTGCGCCGCCGCTATTCACGCCTCAAAGAAGAAGGCAAAGAACTGCCCGACCTCATCATCACCGACGGCGGCAAAGGCCAGATGGAGGTGGTTCGACAAGTCATCGAAGACGAACTTCATCTCGAAATCCCTATTGCCGGTCTCGCAAAAGACGACCGTCACCGCACAAATGAACTGCTATTCGGCTTCCCGCCAAAAACCGTGCAAATCAAGATAAATTCTGATGTCTTCAAACTTCTGACGCACATCCAAGACGAGGTGCACAGATTTGCCATCACCTTCCACCGCAAACAGTTCCAGAAAGGCTTCGTACATTCCGAGATGAACGATATCAAAGGTATAGGCAGAGCTACCGCCGAGAAGCTCCTTCTCGAACTCAAATCTGTAAAAAACATTAAAGAATCTGATTTACAACGGCTTAGCGAAGTCATCGGTCCCGCCAAGGCAAAAATCGTTTACGAGCATTTTCATTGATTCTTCATCCTCCCAAGGCGCACTTCAACAGAGTCCATTATCCTTATAAGTGTCTGAGGATCAACATCATTATAGTATTTTATATTCTCTTCAAAAATTGAATCGGTGATGCCGTAATGCGAGAAAAGCGTGTCGTAGCCTATGGTTTTCAAGTAAGCCGTCTTCTGGTTACTGTTACGCTTATAGCTGACGATGCCCTCCATAATCTGCACGTCGGTCATTACATCGACCATCTGCTCTTCAGACAGCAACACCTCTGGTGCCTGTTTTTTCTTCTCACTGCTGCAAGAAGCCAAAAACAATAACGATATAATTACCAATACTAATTTTTTCATAAAACAATGAGATTTATTCACCAAAGGTGAATGCTTTCGCAAGCTCAGGTCTCCATTTCGCTTCGCTTCAGTCGAAATGACAGCCCCATGTTAGTTTCCAACTTCAGATAAGAACTGAATTCTCATCAGTCGCACCTCTTCCTCTTCGTATTCGTTCTCGCCCAGAGTCTTCATCGCTGTCTCAAGGTCATCGCTCTCAGCCTCTTTGAAATACTGGATGATATCTTCCTGATGATACTGGTCGATGTTGTCGCGGGTGTAATACCTGATGTCGAGATGCGTTCCGCTCGCCACGATGCTCTCGATCTCGGTCAGGAGCTCGTCGAATTCGAGGTTCTTCGAATAGGCGATGTCTTCCAGCGGAATCTCTTTGTCGATATTCTGTATGATACTGATTTTCAATGCCGATTTGTTCACCACCGACTTCACCACCATGTCGTTAGGACGTGTAATCTCGTTTTCCTCAACATATTCTTTGATGAGGTCGATGAACGGCTGACCGAACTTCTGTGCCTTTCCTGCACCCACGCCAGCGATCTGCGTCAGCTCTTCCATCGTGATAGGGTACTGTATCGCCATATCCTCCAGCGACGGGTCTTGGAAAATCACAAACGGAGGCAGGTTTTTCTTCTTCGCGATAGTCTTACGGAGGTCTTTCAGCATCGAGAACAGCGTCTTGTCGGTGCCGGAATCCTTCGACAGCGACACGCGGTCTTCGTCAAACTCATCGTCGTCGCCTTTGTCATAATCGTGGTCCATAGCCACCATCACAGTGTAAGGTTTCTTTATGAAGTCCTTGCCTTCTTTCGGCACTTTCAGGATACCGTAGTTATCTATATCTTTGACTAACAATTTGTTAACCAAAGCCTGGCGGATTATCGAAGTCCAATATTTCTCGTCGTGGTCGTCACCGGCTCCGAAATACTCGTTAGTGTCGTGTTTCGCCGTCTTGATGTCGCCAGTCTCTTTTCCTGCAAGGAGTTCGGAGATATGCTTGGTCTTGAACAGCTGTTTCGTTGCCAGCACCGCCTCTATCACGAGTTTAATGTCTTCCTGACCGTCGAAACGCACCTTCGGGTTGAGGCAGTTGTCACATGCGCCGCAGTTTTCCTTTTCGTATTCCTCGCCGAAATAGTGCAACAATAGTTTATGTCGGCAAACCGGCGACTCGGCGTATGTCACCGTCTCGTTCAACAGCTCACGTGCAATCTCTTGCTCGGCGACGTTCTTGCCTTTATTGAATTTCTCGAGTTTATGAATATCTTCATAGTCATAGAAAGCGATGCAGTTACCCTCGCCGCCGTCGCGACCGGCGCGGCCAGTCTCCTGATAATAGCCTTCGAGGCTCTTCGGGATGTCGTGATGTATCACGAAACGGATGTCAGGCTTGTCGATGCCCATTCCGAAGGCGATGGTGGCCACGATGACGTCGACCTCTTCCATCAGGAACTTGTCCTGGTTCTCGCGACGTGTCTGGCTGTCCAAACCGGCGTGGTATGGCAACGCCTTGATGCCGTTAACTTGCAGAGTCTCAGCGAGTTCCTCCACTTTTTTGCGGCTCAGGGTATAAACGATGCCTGATTTTCCAGGGTTCTGTTTGATGTATTTTATGATGTCTTTTACGACATCTTTCGTCTTCGGTCGTACCTCGTAATACAGATTCGGGCGGTCGAACGACGATTTGAATATCTTTGCATCTTGAATCTCAAGGTTTTTCATGATGTCCTGCTGCACCTTCACGGTAGCCGTGGCTGTCAATGCGATGATTGGCAGCTTCGGGTTGATGGCGTTGATTATCGGGCGCAGACGGCGGTATTCCGGTCGGAAGTCATGACCCCATTCCGAGATACAGTGTGCCTCGTCGATGGCAAAAAACGCAATGTCAAGGCCGCGCAAAAACTCCAGCGTCTCTTCTTTCGTCAGCGATTCAGGCGCGACATACAGCAGCTTCGTCTTCTTATTGACGAGGTCTTCACGCACCTGCAGCAGCTCTGCTTTCGACAGCGATGAGTTCATCACGTGGGCGATGCCCGTATCGGCACCGAAGTTGCGAATCATGTCAACCTGATTCTTCATCAAGGCAATAAGTGGTGAAACCACAATCGTCGTGCCTTCGCTCATCAAGGCTGGCAGTTGGTAGCACAATGATTTACCGCCACCCGTCGGCATCAGCACAAAAGTGTTGTTTCCAGCGAGAATACTCTTGATAATAGCCTTCTGGTTGCCTTTAAACTGGTCGAATCCGAAGACATTCTTCAGCAAATCATGTAAACTTTTTTCATCAATTTTTGCCATAGTTTCAGCATTAAAAAATAATCCTTATCTTTGCATCGTTATTTTTACAAATTTATAACTTTTAGTTTTAATAAAGCAAGAAAATTTTAAAAAAAATTTACATAATGGAAAATTTACGCGATATAGCACTGCAAGTCATTGATAATGAAGCTAATTCTATACTCGGATTAAAAGCTTTGCTTACCGATGATTTTGAGAAAGTGGTAGAATTAATATATAATTCGAAAGGAAATGTCATCGTTTCCGGCATCGGAAAAAGTGCAAATATCGCGCAAAAAATCGTCGCCACGCTCAACTCGACAGGCACGACGGCTGTTTTTATGCACGCTGCAGACGCCATCCACGGTGATTTGGGCATCATACGCGACGATGACGTGGTTGTCATTGTGTCAAAAAGCGGTGAGACACCCGAAATCAAGGTGCTTATTCCTTTAATAAAAATAAGGAAGAACAAGCTCGTCGCCATCGTCGGCAACCGCGAGTCATATCTGGCGAAACAAGCCGATTTCGTGCTAGACACCACCGTTCCGAGGGAGGCGTGTCCCAACAACCTCGCACCCACCAGCTCCACCACAGCGCAGCTCGTGATGGGTGACGCCATGGCTGTGGCTCTGCTGAAGATGCGTGGATTCACGGCGCAGGACTTCGCAAAGTTCCATCCAGGTGGTGCTTTGGGCAAACGTCTCTACCTCACTGTTGGCGACCTCTGTGTGAAAAACGGCACACCTCTGGTGAGCCCTGACGACATCATGACACAAGCCATCATCGAGATCTCCGAGAAGATGCTCGGCGCCGCCGCTGTAATAGAGAACGGACAGCTTGTGGGCATTGTCACCGACGGAGACCTGCGCCGAATGCTGATGAAACACCCCAACATCGAGACGGTGAAAGTGCGCGACATCATGACAAAAAATCCGCTCAGAGTCGATAAAAACGCTCTCGTCGCCGACGCACTCAACATCATGCAACATAAAGAAATATCAGTGCTTCCTGTCATGGACGGCGACAGATACATAGGAATGGTTCATATTCACGACATCATCAAGGAAGGAATTATATAATGTTACTCAGAACAGACTCTTTGGTCAAGAAATACAAGCAGCGCACCGTCGTCAAGGGCGTCAGCATCGAGGTGAATCAAGGCGAGATTGTGGGATTGTTGGGCCCCAACGGCGCGGGCAAGACCACCACATTCTACATGATTGTGGGTCTCATCAAGCCGTTCTCGGGTCACGTCTACCTTGACAATGAAGAGATTACGAAGTTCCCCATGTACAAACGCGCTCAGATAGGCATCGGATACCTCGCCCAGGAGGCATCGGTGTTCCGCCAGATGTCGGTCGAAGACAACATCTACTCGGTGATGGAGTTCAAAAAAGACATGACAAAGGCACAACGTATCGAGAAGCTCGAGTCGTTGCTCGATGAGTTCGGACTACAGCACATACGCAAGAGCAAGGGCATCCAGCTGTCGGGCGGCGAGCGTCGTCGCTGCGAGATAGCGCGCGCATTGGCAATAAGTCCCAAGTTCATTCTCCTCGATGAGCCTTTTGCAGGTGTCGACCCTATCGCGGTGGAAGACATCCAGCGTGTGGTTGCCAAGCTGAAAACGAAGAACATCGGAGTGCTCATCACCGACCATAACGCCAACGAGACGCTGTCGATTACTGACCGCGCTTATCTCGTGTTTGAAGGCAAGCTGCTTAAGGCAGGCACACCAGAAGAGCTCGCCGCCGACCCTGTCGTGCGCAGCCATTATCTCGGCTCCAATTTCGAGCTCCGCAAGAAAGAGTTTTAGTCTTCCTGCCCTTTGAAAATCAAAAGGTTGATCTTGTTTTTATCGAAAATGTCATTGGCGACTTCGAGCAGGTCGCCTGATGTGATTCTTTCCAACTTGGCTATCGTCTCTGGCAAGGTCTCGATATGCTCCTCAAAGAATCCGGCACGCACCATGCTCAGCAGGTCGTTCATCCCCGACTCATTGCTCAACGCCACCTGCCCAATGAGCTGTTTCTTGGCGTTCGACAGCTGCAACGTGCCAAGCCGCTGCACCATGAGTTTGTTTAACTCTTTGTAAACCAACTCGATAGAGCGTTCTTGCGAGTGCGGGTCCACACCCATGTAAATGGTGTAATTACCCGTGTCGGAATATGCGTTATATTGAGACTCGATGGTATATGCGAAGCCGTATTTCTCACGTATATTGAGGTTCAGTCGGGTGTTCATCCCCGGACCGCCCAATATATTATTGAGGAGTATCAGCTTCAGCTTGCGTTCGTCGTTGTAAGGATATGCCAGCCCACCCATGATGACGTGCGTGAGGTGGTTTTTACGCTCCTCCACACGTGTCGACGGCTTGTTCGGCATGAAAGGCACCCTCTCTAACGGCAGCGCATCACCTTGATAATCAGCGAAATACTTGTTTGCGAGCTTCAAGAAGTCTTCAAAAGAGATATTTCCGATACATGCCAGAATCATCCTGTCGGGAGCATAATGCTGATTGCGGAACTTCACAATGTCGTCGCGTGTATAGCCACTCACCAAGTCGATGGTTCCCAATATGTTACGCCCCAACTGATGGCCTCGGTATATCAGGTTTTCAAACTCATCGAATATCTCGTCGGCAGGAGTGTCACGATATGAGTTTATCTCATCCAAAATCACCTCTTTCTCCTTCTCCATCTCATTTTCCGGGAAGGTGCTGTTGAACATGACATCGGCAAAGAGATCCATCGCCTTGTCGATGTGTTCTTTCAAAAACGAGGCGTGGATGCATGTCTCTTCTTTGGTTGTGAACGCGTTAAGGTCACCGCCCACGTTCTCGAGACAGCTCAGGATATGATAGGCCTTACGACGCTTGGTGCCTTTAAACACAAGGTGTTCGATGAAATGCGCCAGTCCGTTCTCATCGGCTTTCTCGTCGCGCATCCCAGCGTTTACCATGAGTGCCAAATGCGACAATTCACCAGCGCGGTGCCGGTGAATTATCTTTATTCCATTTTTTAAAATCGCTTGTGAAATCAGCTGTTCGTGCGACATTTTATTTCACTCTGAACATACGGAACGCGTCTTCATCCGACACCTTCACGTCGTTGTTAAATAACGATTTCTTTGCCATCCAGTTGGTGTCTTGCGCCAGACTGTCGAAGTCGCCGAGCACACGGTATGAGCCTTCTGGGGCGAGGTTCGGATTGCCACTGGTTTCAAGCAAGATGACAGCCACCTGGAAGTCTTTCAGTCCATGGTAAGAGTCATTCCATTTTCCGCTGAAGATGGTCGACTGCAAGGCATACATACCGTTAGGATAGCCCTCAGTGAGGAAGTAGCAGGTGAAATTTTCGCCTTCGCCAACGCTATTAAGGTTTCTGTAAACCTCTTCATAATACTTGCCCATGTCGTCATCCCATTGTTTTCCGTAGAAATTCACACCTCCGGCATTAGCTCTTTCGAAGAAGATATAACGGTCGTTATAGAAAATCACAGAGTCAGGATAAACGTATGACGGGTCGAGCGAGGTGGCCATCAAAGCGTGTGGACGTGACACGAACTGGCCTCTCACTGGCGCTGGATTCTCGCCTGAATATACCACGAAACAGTCACTGATAACAGAACCGATTTCTGCAGGAAGCACCGACTCAGGAACTTGCCCGTTGACAGGATCAGGTGACCAAGGCTCTTGTGGTACCGGTGTTGGGGGGTCCGGTTTCGGGTCATGCTTGCATGATGACGATCCGAAAACCAAAAATGCCACAAATAATGCACTGAGAATCAATGCCAAAGATTTATTATTCTTTTTCATATTGTTAAAATTTAATACTTTTCAATTTGCAAAATTACAATATTTTTTTTAATAATTAAAACATTCTTTTAAAATAATAAACGAAATCCCAAAACGTTTATTATCTTTGCAGAGGAAAAATTAATTTCACCATGAAATGTAAATCATTGATAATCACCATACTCTTGCTGATTCCTATTTTTGCGAAAGCGCAAAAGGACATTAAAACGGAGAAGATTTCGACGTTTATGTTCCAGTTCACTTACGCGTATCAGTTTCCGGGCTTGGACACCAAGACGTTGTATACCAACAACAACTCCATAGGCGGCAGTTTGGTTTACAAGACGGCAAGCAATTGGATTTTCGCCTTCAACGGCAATTTCATCTCAGGAAACCATGTGAATATAGAGCGCAAGGAGCTTTTTGGCGACATACTTGACATCAACGGCAACATCATCACTGGCGATGGCATCTATGGAAGCTATGCATTATACCAGAGAGGCTGGCATTTTCAAGGCAAGGTCGGTAAGATTTTCCCCATTTTGTCGCCCAATCCCAACTGCGGTTTTTTTGTGCAAGGCGGACTGGGATATCTCTTAAACCGCGTCAGGACTGAATTCAGCTCGTATGCCTCACCACCACCGGCGATGGCAGGCGACTATCCCTATGGCTACGATAGGCAGCGCGGCGGCTTCGCATGGTCGGGCGAATTCGGATACCTCTTTATGAGTAACACAAGAGCACTCAACTTCTCTTTGTCGGTTGAGTTTATTCAGGCATATACCAAGCCTATGCGCAAATGGGATTTCAACCTGATGAAAAAAGACACTAACGTTTATATTGACCAATATATCGGCATAAGAGCCGCAATATACATCCCGACATATAAACGCAAACCAGCAGAATACTACTATTACTAACTAAAATGAGAATACTTTATACATTTTTCATACGCTGTTACAGCTTTTTCATCCATCTGGCGGCATCATTAGGCAACAAAAAAGCCAAATTGTGGTGCGAAGGCCGCAAAAACCAATGGGATAAGCTCAAATCACCCGATCCAAACGACAAATGGATATGGATGCACGTCTCTTCGTTGGGCGAGTTCGAGCAAGGTCTGCCTGTCATGGAAGCCATAAAACGCGAATATCCGCAGTACAAGCTCCTCCTTACCTTCTTCTCCCCTTCAGGATATGAAGTGAAAAAGAACTTCCCACTTGCCGACATGATCGCTTACATGCCTGTCGACACCGTCACCAATGCTCGTCATCTTGTCAGAAATTTCAATTTCAAAGCCGTCATATTTGTGAAATACGAGTTCTGGTTCAATCACATCAAAGTGTTGAAAGACAGACATATACCGCTTTATTACATCTCCACGGTGCTTCGCCCGAACCAATATTTCTTCAAGCCCTGGGGCCGCTGGTTCAGAAAGCATTTCTACAAAGTGAAATATTTCTTCACACAGAATAACGAGACCGCCAACCTGCTTTATAAGATGGGCATCGATAACCTGACAGTGGTCGGCGACACACGCTTCGACCGCGTATACGAGATAGCACAGCAGGCGCAACGTTTTCCTGACATTGAGGAATATATCGGCGACAGACATTGTATCATCGCAGGCAGCAGCTGGCCGTCAGATGAACGTATATTATATGATTTCATCGAAAACATGCCAAGCAACTACTGCTTCATCATGGTGCCACACGACATCTCCGACTCACATGTCAAACAAATAGAATCGCACCTCAAAGATTATCAGCTGTATACCGATTTTAGCCCAAGTAACAAATCTAAAACACTGGTAATCAACAAGATAGGAATATTATCAAAGATTTACAGATACGCCCGTTTCGCATACATCGGAGCTGGCTTCTACGACGGAATCCACAACATCCAAGAAGCTATAGTCTTCGACGTGCCTGTGGTCTTCGGCCCGAAATACCATGAGTTTGAGGAAGCCGTCGACCTTGTGAATAAAAAAGGCGCCTTCGCCATCAACAACCAGAAAGAGCTCGAAGATGTTTTCTATAAGTTCATCAACGACGAGGCTTTTTATGATAAATCAGCGAAGATATGCCACGATTATGTAGCTCAGAAAATTGGCGCTACTGAAAAAACAATGAGAGTTTTAGAGGGATTTTTAGGATAGCTTATGACAACATTAAAATTTAGAAACGACGACAAGGTTTCTGCAAAGGTTTTCATTTTAGATTCTGCAGAAAACATCGAAAAAATCGGTCTTAACAAGAACGAAGCCGATTACGTTAGGAAAATGTACGATGACGACAAGAGGAAAACTGTCGTAATCAACAGATACACAGAGTGTTATCACATCTTTTTCATCGACAGCGAAGAGGCCGAGAACAAGTTTATGGAGCAGTGCCGCAAAAAAGGAGCCTCTATCTGTAAGTGGCTGAATGCCAACAAGTTCGAAGAGGTTCTCATTCAAAATATCGGAGGCAAACGTTGCGTGAAGATGGGCACCGCCGAGGGTATGATGCTCGCCAACTACGAGTTCAAAAAATACAAGACGGATGCCAAGGCTAACACTTTGAAAACCATTTACTTCCTCGAAGGGACGGCATGTGACGACTGCATGGAGAAGCTCAATATCACCGTCGAGGCCACTCTGATGGCACGCGACCTCGTGAATGAGCCGGTAAACCACCTCAATGCCGAGAAACTCGCCGAGTTCATCAGCGAGAAAGTGCGTGCTGTTGGCGGCAATGCCGAGGTCTTCAACAAAAAGAAGATCGAGGCTTTGAAGATGGGCGGTTTGCTTGCCGTCAACGCTGGAAGCATCGACGAGCCGACGTTCACCATACTCGAATGGAAGCCAGAGCATCCCGTCAACGAGAAGCCTATAGTGCTTGTGGGCAAAGGCATAGTGTTCGACACCGGAGGATACAACCTCAAGACTTCGACATTCATGAACGACATGAAAGACGACATGTCGGGTGCCGCCACCGTGGCGTGCACAGTGTATGCCGTGGCAAAAGCGAAGCTTCCTGTACATGTCATCGCCCTCGTGCCCGCCACCGACAACCGTATCGACGGCAACGCACGTGTGTGTGGCGACATCATCACGATGTACGACGGCACCACGGTGGAGGTCCTAAACACCGACGCTGAAGGCCGCCTCATACTCGCCGACGCCCTCGCCTACGCCAAGAAATACGACCCGATGATGGTGTTCGACTTCGCGACACTCACAGGCGCCGCATCAAGAGCCATAGGACCAGTGGCGACAGTGGCAATGGAACACAACGCAGAAGAGATATACAAACAGCTTGAGGCTGTCGGCGAACGCGTTTACGAACGCCTCGTGAAGTTCCCATTGTACGAAGAATACGGAGAGATGATCAAGTCAGACCTCGCTGACATCCAGAATGTCGGCGGCGCATACGGCGGCGCCAGCACAGCAGGCAAGTTCCTGGAACATTTCACCGACTATCCATGGGTACATTTCGACATCGCGGGCACGGCATATCTCGAGAAGGCCGAGGCCTACAAACCTGCAGGCGGCGTCGGCATCCACGTGAGACTGCTCATGCGGTTCTTCAGAGACATGGTGAAGAACGACTAACGTTTCTTTTTAAAGAAATCGGTCAACATCTCGAGGCATTCTTCTTTCAGGATGCCTCTTTTTATTTCGGTTTTCGGGTGAAGCAGGTTCCCAAAACGCTGGAAACCGTTCTTCGGATCGTCGCACGCCCATACCACCTGCTTTATGTGGCAGTGTTCCAATGCGCCCGCGCACATCACACACGGCTCGAGCGTGACATAGAGTGTGCAATCGTCCAGATATTTGGTACCCAACGCGTTACATGCTGCGGTGATAGCCAGTATCTCAGCATGTGCCGTCACATCGGTAAGCAGCTCGACCTGGTTGTGTGCGCGGGCGATGATCTTGTCGTTTACCACAACAACCGCACCTACCGGCACCTCATCGGCATCTGCGGCAGCCTTGGCTTCAGCCAAGGCCTGCCGCATGTAACTCTCATCTGAAAATATCGATAACATCAGTATTCCCTCACATTAACAAGATTGCCATCTTCATCGTAATACTCCCACATCCCACAAGGCTTTCCGTCACAATATTCGTTGATGATGTTGATCTTGCCGCTCTCAAAATATATCTTGCCCTTGCCTTGGCGTTTGCCCTTCACGAAAGTGCCTACACTCATCAGCTCCCCGGATGGATAATAGCCTCTGAACTCACCATCACGCTGATTATCAACAATATGACCTTCAAGCTGAAGCACCCCGTTCTCATGATACCAACGTTCCTCAACCCAGGTGCTGTCGTTTCCGACCACCTCGTAAATATATGTAACCCATGGCGTGTCGGTCTCGGCATAACAATGAATCACCTTCTGAGCCTGTCTCGGAGTTTTGTCCTGACAAGCTGCAAAAACCAGCGCTAATGATACAAAAATCAAGAGTTTTTTCATCTTATCTTTCAAATTCTAATGGTTTTCCAAAAATATTGTCTTCTACTTTCCCATCATGATAAACGAGATTTCCGTTCACGAAAGTATGCGTCACCTGCGATTTCACCTTCATCCCGTCGTATGGCGTCCATCCGCATTTGTAAAGCATATCGTCGTTTTTAATCACTTTCTCATGATTCAAATCGACCAAAACGAGGTCGGCGTAATAGCCTTCGCGGATGAATCCCCTGCCTTTTATCTGATACAGCTCGGCCGGATTGTGGCACATCAGCTTGACAATATGCTCGAGCGAGATGACACCCTGATGATAGAGGTTTAACATCATGTCGAGGCTGTTTTGTATCGACGGGAATCCTGATTTTGCCGTGAAATAGTTGTCGGTAAACTTCTCATGCCACAGATGCGGCGCATGGTCGGTGCCGATGGTGTCGATATGGCCGTCATTCAACGCCATCCGCAATATTTCACGGTCAGATGCCATCTTTATTGCCGGATTGCACTTGATGGCATAGCTGTATTTCTCGTAATCCTTGTCGCAGAACGTCAGATAATGCGGACATGTCTCAGCGGTTATCTTCTTGTCTTTCAATGGGATATCGTTTCTGAACAATGTCAGCTCCGACTTCGTCGAGATATGCATCACATGTAGCTTGGCACCGAATTTTGTCGCCATGTCAACGGCTTTCGCCGTCGATTTGTAGCAGGCCTCTGTGGTGCGGATAAACGGATGTATGCCCGCATCGGCTATCACCTCGCCTTTCGACTCCAAATCCTTGCAGCACACGGTGTTTTCGTGTATTGTCTGTTCGTCCTCGCAATGTGCCGCTATCAGACATGGCGACTCGTTGAACAGACGCACCAGCGCGTCGTCCTCGTTCACAAGCATGTTGCCAGTGCTCGAGCCCATAAACAGCTTGATGCCGCACACCTTCTTCGGGTCGGTTTTCACTATCTCATCGATGTTATCATTCGTAGCACCAAGGTAAAACGAATAATTAGCCGCCGATTTCTGTGCTGCGAGGTCGAATTTTTGTTGTAACAGATCCTGTGTCGTCGTCTGCGGGTTTGTGTTCGGCATGTCCATGAATGATGTCACGCCACCTGCCACAGCAGCACGGCTCTCAGTGAAGATGTCGGCTTTCTGTGTCAGCCCTGGCTCACGAAAATGCACGTGTTCGTCAATGATGCCTGGCAACAAATACAATCCTTCTGCATCAATGACAGTTTCCGTAGAGACACGATTAATCGTGTCTTTACCAGGGATGATTTCCGTGATTCGGTCACCATTTATGACGACACTTGCCAACGTGGTCGTCCCCTCGTTGACAAGTGTCGCGTTTTTAATGATATAGTCCATTATTGTTGTTTAGGTTTGATTTTGCCCCACATTCCTCTCCATCTCAAGTTGATGACACCGAATATCGCCTCTCTGAAGATGCCACCCGACATCTTCGAAGTGCCTTCACGTCGGTCGGTGAAGATGATTGACACCTCCTCAATCTTGAACCCAAGCTTCCAGGCGGTGTATTTCATCTCAATCTGGAAGGCGTATCCAATGAACTTGATTCTGTCGAAGTCGATGGTTTCCAATACCTTACGTGTGTAACACACAAAGCCTGCGGTGGTGTCGCGCACCTTCATCCCCGTCACGAAGCGGACGTAAGCAGAGGCGTAATATGACATCAGAACTCGACCCATCGGCCAGTTCACCACGTTGACACCGCATTTGTAACGCGAGCCGACAGAAAGGTCAGCACCATTGGCACAGGCATCGTGCAGACGAATGAGGTCGTCAGGATTATGCGAGAAGTCAGCATCCATCTCGAAAACATATTGATAATCACGCTCTAACGCCCACTTGAAGCCGTGGATGTAGGCCGTTCCGAGACCGAGTTTGCCTTTTCTCTCTTCGATGAAAAGCTTGTCGGGGAACTCCTGCATCAGGCGTTTCACTATGTCTGCCGTGCCATCGGGACTGTTGTCCTCAATGACCAGGATATGAAACTCCATCGGTAGGTTAAAGACGTATCTGATAATCTTCTCAATATTCTCTTTCTCATTATACGTCGGGATAATGACTAAGTTCTCTGCCATAATCAATTAAATATCAATCTGTTAATTCATATTCGTTTGTATTCCTCATACCTGACTTACCCAGATAAGGCTTCAGGTCGCCTTTCACCTTCAAGACCTTATACAGATTCTCCGGGTGGTCTTTCAAGTTGATTGAGCGGATGCCTGACTCTGCGTTGCTCGGGAGGTAAACCACCACACACTTGTTGATGTCGCGTTCATTCACATTGTCAGCCAAGATGAAGTTGGTCGTATTCTCATTATATGTGAATTCCGGTCCCCATGATATCTGCGAATCGTTGGTGATGTTACCGCTTGCGATGTTGGCAGAGCCTACAATGTAGCCTCTAATCCATTGACCATCAGTGCCTTGATATGCGATACCGGCTGCAATGTTATATGGGTCGGCTTGTGTACCTGAGCCTGTCGGAGGGACTACTGGCTCCTCACATGGGGCGTTATTCATCTGAACTTCAGAATAAGCACGGATTGTGAACTGCCATGCGCTACCGCTGTTGTAATAAGTGAGTATACCTGTTATTGAGCCATTGCCCTGAGGCAGCTGTTTATTAGCGAAACTGGCGTAGTTGCTGGTTCTCACGATGATTTTCGAATCCTGAAGCACACAGTTGTCATCGTACTGATTCAGGTTATACTGACCGTATGCGTTTTCAGGTGCAAAGGTGTGGATACGGTCGGCGGCTGCAAACTCCACATGGTTAAATTTCACCAGATGGCAGATATAATTGGTGTTCACGTCGAGAGTGTTTAACTCTTCAGGCTCTACAGGTATGTTGTTTGCCAAAATGGTGATGTTGTTCGGGTCAAGATCCTGAATCTGCGGCGTGCCGCTGTATTCCGACAAGGTGGCGCCTTTAAGATACACACGGATCGAGTCGCCGTCACGCAAACCGCTGGTGCTCTTCATGTAAAGCTCGATGGCAGCATCGCCGTCCTTGATAAACGAAGCCTTGTAGATGTTGCCCGAGGTCTCGTCACCAATCACGACGCCATAAACAGAGGCATCCTGCGTGAATGTGTGCCTTCCCTCAGCATGCCACATATACAACAGAGTATCAATGGTATAGACATAACCGACTGGCAAGGTGAAATCCACATTCGGAACAGGATAGTTGTTCTTCCTCGCGTTCTTATCAATACATGAGGCGAAAACCACCATCGCGATAAGAACCAATATGCCGATTTTTTTTATTGACTTTAACATTTCTTTAATATTTTGATTATCAATAATTTATCTTTCTCTAATCAACACATTCTTGATCTCCCATGAGCCTGAATTATCGGTCTCGCTGGTATACTTGAATGCGACATGGACGTTGTCGTAACCCAGATAAGCACTCATGTCGATTTCGCCTGAGCTCACGAATGTCCAGTTGGTGCCAACAGGATAATTCGGCACTTCGAGCTTCGTCCAATGTGCATCATCAGGCGATGTCGGATCGTAGTCGGTCGACACCATCACGAAGTAGAAGTCTGCCGGGCTGCCTGAGCTGAGCTTGTTGGCTGCGTGGTCGAACGTGAATACCGCCGAGTTGTAGTCGCTCATGTCGATTGACGGTGAGATGAGCCAGCTGTCAGACTGGTAGCTTGTGTTGTTGGTGAATGCGCTTGCCACCATGCCGTAGCTTGCGTTGAACTTCCACACGTAGCCGAGTCCTGGCGCGAGATACACATTGTTGATAGTAAATTCGCCCTGACCTTGGCTGAATGGCTCGCTGAAGATCACCTGAGGCTGTGGTGCCGGCTCGCCTTCTCTTAACGTAACCGACTTGATTTCTATAGTACCAGCCGCTGTATCCGATGAGGTGTATTTCACCGCCACATTGACTATCTTTCCGATATACTCCGCCGGTATCGCCAGCTCTACATCAGTGAAATTGAAGTCGTTGTTCTGTATCTGCGCCGGGATCTGTGTCCAGGTGGCCGATGTCGGAATCGAATCGAATACGTAATCGTCCGAGATCCAGAATGTCACCTCATTGTTGATGTTATTGAAATACTTGGCTCCGTAGTTGACGCACATCACGGCTTTGTCGACATTCTGTAGGTCGACAGGCGATGAGATGAGCCAGTCTTCATTTGCATAATAATAATGCTGGCCGCCTTCAGACACATGGCCTGTCATCGTTGCCGCGCTGTAGTCGATATACCACACCTGGTCACCGATGACGTTCTCGGTCGTATATGTGCCGAACGACGAGCTAAAGCTCTGGATATATGGCAACTCCATGACTTCGCCGCCTTCGCCGCAGCGTGACTGTACGAGGTTTACGTCGGCGAGGGTTCTGACAAGAAGCTGCCAAGTGGTATTGTAAACCGAGACGATACTAAACAAATTGCCTTTACCTGAAGGAAGCAGTGCTGATGCAAACGAGGCATAGCCGCTTGTACGCACTATTATCGACTCACCCGAGCAGCTCACCAGCGATCTGTTGGTGTTGCTGGTACCATCGGCGTAAGTGAGACCCTCGTATGTCTCAAACTGCACATTGTCAAGTCTCACAAGGTCGCATAGATGCTCTCCCGCTTCGATTCTTGAAATAGTGGTGCTTACAGGCTGAACTTTGTCGTAGCATCCTCTCTCGTATATCACGATAAGGTCGTTGACATCATGTTCCTGCACCTGAATCTGCGGAAGCTTGCTGTATTCCGAGATGACAGAGCCATAAAGCGCATATCCTATATAGTCACCGACTTTCACGTTGAAAGCGTCACTTCCGCCGTCGCTGGCTCCTTTGCGGTAGATGGCGATACATCTTCCGTCGGTACCTCTCAGATATAAGGTACGGTAGACGTTTCCGCCCGACTCGTCAGCGATGACGTAGCCTTTCACAGTTGCGTTTCTGTCCGACTCCTTGTCAAATATGAAAGAGCCGTTGGCAAGGGTGTCAAGAATCTGTCCGACAGTCCATTCGTTACCGCTTGGAAATTCTTTGATATCAGGTTTGCCCAAGTCTTTCTTGCAAGACAGGAGCAACATTGATACACCTATTAATAATATAGCGATTCTTTTCATGATTTTCCCTTTCCTTAATATCTGATTGTTAAACTTAAGAAATAATTGATTCCGTAGAGGTACGAATACTTCGGAGGGAAACGCTCCGGATCGTCGTAGTCTGAACGAAGCTGCTCGTAACCATAGAGGACGATGTCCCTGTTGTTGAGTAAGTTATTGATACTCAAGTTAAGAAGGATATAATAACCTTTGACGTTCCATGACTTGCCGCAGTAAAGGTCGAGTGTGAACGCATCGTCAAGCTTCTGCTGTTTGAGGAGTTTATCAGTACGATAGTCTTCAGCGTAAAGGTTCTCGAATGTCTCAGCTGTATGGTTTGTCGGGTTGACAGCCAGATAATAGTCGGCGAAGTAGTTGGCGTTCAAGCTGACCCACCAATATTTCGGTGAATTGTATTTCACTCCGATGGAGCCTGCTGTTTGCGGCATCTCGCCCACATAATAGTTCTTGAGGTATACTGTCTCGCCGTCGTAGATGGCGTGTGCGTCGTTGTCCTCGTAGACGTACACTTTCGGGCAGTTGGTGTAGCGGTGCTCGCCCACTGTTCCCGCCAGCTGTGCACTGATTGTCGGTGTGATGTTGATGTCAGCGCCGAGCTCGATACCTTGTGAGATCTGGTCGATGTCGTTCATGATGTAGTTGACATATTTTCCTGTCGACTCATAGTAGAACGAGCGGTTCCATGTGAGCTGGGCGAAGTGTGTCTGATAAGCCGAGAGACGAGCCTTAATGAGTGGCGAACGGTATTCGTAAGCGAGGTCGAATCCGAAGATATGCTCGTTGTCGACGTTGTTCACTACGGTGTTACGCACACGCGGTGCCACAAAGACGCTCTTGAACTCAGGAGCCTCGCTCTTCAACATCACATTAGCCACGATGTAGTTGCGTCCGTTGAGGGCATAGCTGGCGCCACCCTTGAAGCTGCCGTTGAGCAGGTTGAGTTTCTTGGAGTCGCCATACGACTCGTTGCCAAGGAAACGTCCATTCTCGAAGTTACCTGTACGGTAAAGCTGGGTGTAGAACGCCTCCATGCCGACGTATGTCGACCAGCGGTTTTTCACCCAAGTGAGCTCGCCCCATGCGACGACCTTGTTGACGTTGGCGATATAGTCGTATCCGATGATGTCGCCCACTTTCGCAACGTGGTTCTTGTTGCGAATGTTGGTCTGCTGGTCGTCAGTGATGTCGAATGCCTCACCATCAGCATATTTGTCGATATCCAAATAAAAATCACCGCCAAGGAGGTCGGACACTTTTTTGTAATAATGTGTCTTCGAGATGCCAGCCTTGATACCGCCATAGACATGGAGATAAGGGTTGAACTCGTATTTGAAGGTGCTTGACAGACCATATTGGTTCTTATCCTGACGGCGTTCCTCAACGATATATTTTGAAGAATAGCCGGTAATATTGTTACCGACGGTATTGTTGGCATTCAAAATAGTCTTGAGGTTTCTTGAGTTGGCTGCATACATATTATCCCAGTTGATCTGGTGATAATCATCATTGTTAATCCACTGATAGGTGTATTCGTTGTAGCCTTCCAATGTGTAGCCTTCCTTGCCCTGGTCGAGCATATATTTGTAATAACTCGGGAGGTTACGGTAGTAGTCAGGACGCGGGTCGGCTGCCTCACCCCATTCGAGAGCCGTCGAGCCGCCTTTTCCGAACCAGTAGTACAACGTGGTGTTGACCTGCCATTTGTCGTTAGGTGTCCAATAATGCTGCAACTGGAACATCGGCTGGTGATAAGAGCTCACGCGGGCGTTACGTTTTACACGTGCGCCGTTTGTGGTGGTCTGCCAGCCCCAGTTCGGGTTGTAGTAGTTGTTGTCGAGGAGGTCGAATGTCTCCTGCACTGCCGGCGAGGTGCTCGCACGTTCCGACGGTGAGCCGAACACGAGAAATCCCAACGAATGTTTCTTGTTGATCTTTTTTTCAGCCGAGAAGAAATAGCTCATTCCGTCATACCACACGCCTTCTGACCAGCTCAACGGGCTGTCCATCCGAGTGTAACGTCCCGAAAATGAGAATGACAGCGCCCATCCGTTTTTCATCATTCCGGTGTTGTATGTCAGCATCAGACGATGGTTGTACGAACGGTTCGACAGCGCGTAGTTCAACGAGGCTTGCTTGCGGTACAAGCTGGCTCTCGTGAAGATCGCCGTCACGCCACCCGGACCTCCGAAGTCGTCGTAAGTGATGCCCGAGTTCACCAATATCACGGAGTTACGCATCACATCGTTGAGTCCGCCCCAGTTCGAGTAATACGGGCGACCGCCGTCAGGGTCGTTCATGAGAACGCCGTTGATCAACACATCGGTGTATTTCGAGTCGAGAGCACGGATACGGAACCTTCTTGTGCTGAAGTTATATGCCGCGATACTGTTGAACGCGTCACGTGCCGACTGCAAGAAACTCGAGATATCCGTAGAGCTCTGAGCATCATCATAATCCGTCTCAATCATGATGATTGTGGGCAATGTAGTGTTTTCGTCTTTGACAGTGTCATTCAACACAGTGACGTTCTCCACCAGTTGTGCATTCAGTTTCAGGCCGAATGCCGCAATCAGAATCAATAGTAGATATTTTTTCATTTAACAAATTTTAATCATGCAAAGGTAGATTTTTTTTCCTTATAAAAATAAAAAAGGTGAAAATTAATTATTAATCTTTTTCATTGTGGTTTGAAAATTTTTATCTAACTTTGTACCCAAATATTTTGATTTATGTTGAAAAGATTAAATCTTCTGGCAATCGTGATGCTTTTCGTCATCACCTCTATGACTGCCCAACAGCAGTTCAAAGTCGGCCTCGTGGGTTTTTATAACCTTGAGAATCTTTACGATACGATCAACGACCCGATCAAAAACGACGAAGAGTTTCTGCCTCAGGGCAAAAATGCTTGGAACACGGAGAAATATACCACCAAGCTGCATAATATGGCATACGCCATCTCGACGATAGGCACCGACCCCAACGACAAGATTCACACCGAAGAAGGCCTGTGGGTGCTGGGCGTTTCAGAGGTTGAGAACCGCGTGGTGCTCGAAGACCTCGTGGCACAGCCTGAGATCGCCAACCGCAACTACCAGATTGTTCATTACGACTCGCCTGACCGTCGTGGTGTCGACGTGGCATTGCTTTACAACCCGAAGTTTTTCAAGGTGACCAACCATAAGTCATACCGTCTGAATGTGCCGGGACAGCCCGACTTCATCTCGCGTGATCAGCTCGTGGTGACAGGCATCCTCGACGATGAGGAGTTCAGCTTCATAGTGATGCACTGGCCTTCACGTTACGGAGGCGAGAAACGCTCACTGCCCGGACGTATGGCCGCCGCAAGCCTCTGCCGCCATATCGCCGACTCTATCATGACCGCAAAACCAGGCTCAAAGATTGTCATGATGGGCGACTACAACGACTACCCCACCAACAAGAGTATCATAGAAGGCCTGCGCGCAAAAGGCCGTGTGGAGGACTTACAAGACGACGACTTCTACAACCCCATGTGGAAAATGCACAAAAACGGCGAAGGCACAAACTATTACCGTGACGTGAAAGGCGTGCTCGACCAATGCATCATCACACAGTCGTTGCTCAAAGACGAAAACGACCCATATGCGACTTACCAGATGCTCAAGCCTATGGTACACTCCAAGGAATACCTCAAACAACACGACGGCCGCTACAACGGATACCCGTGGCGTTCGTTCGCCGGCGGTGTGTGGCAGGGTGGTTATTCCGACCACTTCCCGGTTTATTTGATTTTATTGAAGAAAATATAGCATCCACCTCGTCATTTCGAGCGAAACAAAGTGGAGTCGAGAAATCTCCGGCAATTGGATTCATCAAAATCTTTTGTCGGAGATTTTTTCACCAGAGGTGAAAGCTCTCGCTTTGCTCGGGTCTCCATTTCGCTACGCTCCAGTCGAAATGACGTAAGCCTTATTCCTTTACATAGATTCGTTTCACCCTCTGTGAGATGCGTGTCATTATTTCGTACGGAATCGTGTCGCATGCTTCCGCTATTATCTCTATCGGATGGCTGTCGTCGAACAGCACCGCCGTGTCGTCTTCCTGGCAGTCGATGCCGGTGACGTCGATCATGGTGAGGTCCATGCAGATGTTGCCGATGATCGGCGCAGGCTTCCCGTTGACCCAGAAACAGGCCTTGCCATTGCCCAGCTGTCGACGCAGTCCGTCAGCGTAACCTATAGGAATCACTGCTATCCGCGATGGTTTGGTAATCTTTCCGTGGCGACCGTAACCGATGGTCTCGCCAGGTCCGTATTCCTTAATCTGCTTGATTGTCGTCTTCAGCGACATCACGTTGTGCAGCTTGCCACGGTCTTCGTCGACGACCGCCACGCCATACACACCGATGCCCAGACGCACCATATCATATTGATAATCAGTAAATCGGGTGATGCCGGCGGTATTCAAAAGATGACGCATTATCTTGTATGGGAATGCCGCCACAATCTTAGAACTCATCAGCTCGAACTGCCCGATCTGATGCTTCACAAAATCGTCTTCCTCAGGCATGTCGCTCGTGGCAAAATGCGAGAAGACACTCATAATTCGCAGATTTGGATTAGCTTTCACACGCTCAATCAAGGTGTCGATTTCTTCTGGAAGGAAACCGAGACGGTGCATTCCAGTGTCGACTTTGATATGTATCCCGACAGGCTTGTTGAGAGGTCGGTCCAATTGATTTATGGCGTCTTCCAGCTGCGAGAGGCAACGGAAGCTGTAGATGTCGGGTTCAAGGTCGTTGAGGATGATTGTGTCGAATGTGTTGGTCTCCGGTGTCATCACCATGATTGGCAGTTTTATGCCGCGGTTGCGCAGGTCCACACCCTCGTCGGCATACGCAACAGTAAGATAATCAACATGATGGAATGCGAGAGCGTTAGACACCTCGTAGTTGCCGCTGCCGTATGCGAACGCCTTCACCATCACCATCATCTTGGTGTCTTTTTTCAGCTTGCCGCGATAATAGTTGAGGTTTTTTATCAGGTTGTCGAGGTTGATTTCGAGCACCGTCTCATGCGACTTCTGCTGTAACACCTTCATGATGCGCTCAAATTCGAAGCTACGTGCGCCTTTGAGCAGAACTATCTGATTTTCAAATAGTTTCATCGGGTGATTGTTGAGGAAATCACTTGTCGACTTGTAGAAATATTGGATAAGGCATGCCTTATCCTTACTGGATGAAACATCTTGACTTGTTGGGACAAGGCATGCCTTGTCCATATATTTAGAGATGGCTGGACCTATGCCAATAAACGTGTCAACGCCTTTATTTTCAATGAGTTGGGCAATGTCTTTGTAAAGGTCTTCTTCTTTTTGTTCGCTCTGTAAAATATCCGACAATATCAGCACCTTGTTGTCGTGATGTTGCGCGTTCATGAAATCGAGCGCGATGGCGAGTGCATTTCTGTCGTTATTATATGAATCGTTGATAATCTGACAGTTACGCACGCCAGCCTTGAGTTCCATTCGCATCTCCACAGCCTCGAGATGTGCCATTTGTTCGGCAATCTGCTCGTTAGGAACGTTCAACAACAATGCCACACACCAGCAGTTGATGGCGTTTTCAATAGAGGCGTCATCGATGAAAGGGATATTTATTTCTATTAAACTACCATTATAGATAGCAGAGATTTTTGAGAATTTTGAGTTCTCATAGACCTCAATTGCTGATATGAACAAATTTGCCTGTTTATCTGTTTTGCTCCATGAAAATGCTGGAATTTTTGCATTGGAAATTGCTGAAGAGATTTCTATATTATCAGAGCAATAAACCAATTTGTTGGTTTCAGCGCAGCCTTTAACGCCATTAATGCCATTAACGGCCTTAAGGCCGGCGCCAATACCCTTAAATAATTTGATTTTCTCCTCAATCTTTTGCTGTACATTCTCAAAATTCTTGCCATGTGCGGCGCCTATATTTGTAAAAACGCCTATTGTCGGCTTGATGATGTCGCGCAGCCTCTCCATCTCGCCAGGACGCGAGATGCCTGCCTCGATGACTGCCACGTCATTCGAAGGTTTCATCTGCCACACCGACAGCGGCACACCGATTTGCGAGTTGTAGCTTTTCGGGCTGCGGCACACCGACATCGAGGGTGACAATATCTGATACAGCCACTCCTTCACCACTGTTTTGCCGTTGCTTCCAGTGATGCCGACCACCGGGATGTCAAACTGTGCGCGATGGTATGCGGCGAGGGTCTGCAAAGCCAACAAAGTGTCGTCAACGACCACAAAGGCGGCATCAGGATACAGATTTTCAACGTTTTTGCGGGAAATGACGAACGCCTTTACGCCTTTTTCGTACAAATCTTTGATATATTTGTGCCCGTCGTTGCGCCCGCTGTTAAGCGCAAAAAACAACGTGTTCTCAGCGTCAATAAGCAGTCTGCTGTCGAAAAGAATATCTTCGACAGCCATTGTATCTGATTGATTACCAACAACTTCACCTCCAATTATTGAGGCAATGCGTTTGATCGTATAACCTTCGTTTTGCATAATGCAAAGTTACGAAATTTTTACATAAATAATTGATTTTTAAAAATTTATTAAAATTAATTTGGATTTTTGAAAATCATTTTGTAATTTTGACGCTTTAAAAACGAGCTTTTCCCATGACACCACCAATCAAGACATCCAATCTTCCGAGAATCGGCCTCACCCAAGGCGATATCAACGGCATAGGTTATGAAGTGATTCTCAAAGTTTTAGCTGATTCACGCATTTTTGAAGCATTTACCCCTATCGTTTACGGACAGTCGAAAGTCTTTTCGTATTACAAGAAGAATTTCGGCATGGAAGAGATGTCTTACGCCGTGATACGTGACGCGTCGCAGGCGCAGCAGAAACGCATCAACATCATCAACCACACTGATGAAGAACTCAAGGTGGAGCCTGGCTTCTCTACTCCGATAGCAGGGAAAGCTTCGTTTGCGGCTTTGAAACTCGCCACCAACGACCTGCGTAACGGTCTCATCGATGCCCTGGTGACAGCACCTATCAACAAAAGCAACATCATCTCGGAGCAGTTCAAATTCAAAGGTCAGACTGATTACATAAAGTCGTTTTTCCCTGAAAATGAATACATTACGCTACTTGTCAACCATCAGATGCGCATCGGCTTCGTGACCAACCACATCCCATTGAGAGACGTTCCGGCGACCATAACTAAAGATTTGATTATCAAGAAGTTAAAACTCATGAACGCTTCTTTGATAAAAGACTTCAACATAGTGGCGCCAAAGATTGCGGTTTTGGGGTTGAACCCTCATGCAGGCGACAACAACATCATGGGAAGCGAGGAACAGGAAATCATCAAGCCAGCGATGGAAGTCGTTAAAGATCAAGGTATTATGGCATTCGGTCCCTTCCCTGCCGATGGTTTCTTCGGCTCTGACGCCTGGCGCAAATACGACGGTATCCTGAGCATGTACCATGACCAAGGTCTCACGCCATTCAGGGTGCTCGCTGTCGACGGCGGGGTGAGCTTCACCGCGGGACTACCAGTGGTGCGCACCTCCACGACACATGGCACCGGCTACGACATAGCAAATAAAAATGTCGCTGACCCAGAAGCCATGCGACATGCTATTTATCTTGCAATTGATATCCTGAAAAACAGGGGTGATCATTGACGATCGTACGTCTGAACCTCGTCGTACACGTATTCGAGCTTGATGCCGGCCTGGCGGAACATCTCCTCCGATTCGGCGCCGTCGTGATATTTGCGCTGGCACACCACGCGCACGATTCCACAGTTTATTATCAGCATAGCGCAGGTGCGGCATGGAGTCATTCGGCAATACAGCGTGGCTCCCTCCAATGCTATGCCTCTGCGGGCGGCCTGTGTGATGGCGTTCTGCTCGGCATGTACCGTCCTCACACAATGCTCGGTGATACGGCCGTCAGCGTGAATCATTTTCCTGAACAGATGTCCCACTTCGTCGCAGTGCGGAAGTCCGCGTGGCGATCCGACGTAGCCTGTAACGAGAATCTGGCGGTCTTTCACGATGACGCATCCGCTGCGGCCACGGTCGCATGTGGCGCGCTCAGCCACCGTGTCGGCGAGATTCATGAAATATTCGTCCCACGATGGACGCTTATACTTCTGATTCTCAATATCTTGCAGCACCTCTTCCACCTTCTTGTGAAGGTCTTCGATGGTGCCATTGTTCTGGAACACATAGTCAGCCTGATGGATGCACTCGCCGAGGTTCTGTTTGTTAGGGTCGGCATTGTTCATCTCGCGATCCTCGTTGGCGCAGAACGTCTCGTAACTCACTGAGTCTGTCTCCGATTTGCGTTCTGTGATACGCTCATAACGCACTTTACGGTCGGCATCGACGGCAAACAAATGGAAGTTGCCTTTCGAGCGTAATGCCGCAATCTCGCCAGGGGTGCGGATGCTCTCGATGACAGCGTCCTTGCCGTTATTGTAGGCACGGTCGTAGAGCTGCTCGGCGATGTAGCTAGGGCTGTTGTTGGCACGTAACTCATTGGCTACCATTGTCAAAGTGTCGCGGTTCACTTCCATGCCACGACGTTTTATCTCTTCAGCGAGGAAGGCGCGCACCGAATAGTGGACGTAGCCTTTTTTCTCCACGAGATATTCAACTATTGTGCCTTTACCTGCACCTAAAGTTCCTGTTATTCCAATAATATTCATAGTTTTTTAATTTATAAACAAGAAGCTTTTCTCTCTTATATATCATTTTCTCTTTTAACCCTTATCTATTCTCTTTTAACCTCTTCCTTGATATCATGAATCCATTTCTCCATAGTGACCGGATGATACTGCTCCAGCCGTTGGAACAGCTCCTTCGGGTCGTCGGTGACGATGATGTTTTTGCTGTGGTCGCCACGCACGAAGCCATCGTTAATGCCTCGGTTTATCCACCTCACCAGGTCATCGTAATATCCGAGGGTGTTATACAGTGCGACAGGCTTCTCGATGAGTCTGAGCTGGTCGGCGACGACCACTTCCGAGAACTCGTCGAGGGTGCCGAAGCCGCCCGGCATGGCGATGAAGGCGTCCGATTCGAGAATCAGTATCTCCTTGCGCTCCGCCATGGTCTTTGTCGGAATCATCTTTGTGATACTCGGATGACCTATCTCATGGCCGAGCAGAAAACCGGGCATCACGCCGATGACCTCGCAGCCGCGTTCGAGCATAGTGTTGGCGATGACATTCATCAGGCCGATGCTGCCGCCACCGTAAATCAGGGTGCAGCCGTTGTCGGCGAGGACGTCGCCCAAACGGGCCGCCGCCTCAGCGTAACGCTTGTCGGAGCCGACGCTGCTTCCGCAAAAAACACAAATGTTTTTCATCAGTTAATTTTTTGCAAAAGTACAAATTTTTTCAAAAATGTCAATACCAGTATTCAAAATTTCGTCTTCAAACACATATTCCGGGTTATGCAGTGGCAGATGCTCCTCACCGCAGCCCAGTCCGAACATCCCGATCGGGCACACATCAGCGAAGCGTCCGAAGTCCTCCGACCAGCGGAACGGCTCGTCAAGATATTGATAATCAAGATTTAACGACTCGGCAGCGTTTTTTACAATTTCCACTGCCTCATCAGAATTCATGGTGGCCGAGAAAGCCTCGTGTATGCTGCTTCCGAACTGGAAATCCTGTTTCTCGGCGACCATGGCGCACAGCTGCACCACGTCGGCGGTGAGATGCTGCAGCTTCTCGTTGTCGAACGAGCGCAGGGTGAGCCATATCTCGGCATGAGCAGGAGCCACACCGAAGGTCTCCTCGCCCAACACGGCATGTGTCATCGTCATCATGGTGAGCGGCTTCTCTTCTTGCAACATGGCGGCTTTCTTGCCGAAAATGTCAATCAGCGCTGACAAAACATGCTGCGGGCTGTGGCCTGTCTCAGGCTGCGACGCATGTGCAGTGACACCGTCGAAGATGAGTTTCAAGCCCAGCGAGCCGGCAGCGAAACAGCCTTTCCGGAGCAAAATCTTGTTTTTCGCATAGCCCGGGATGTTATGCAAGGCGAACGCCATGTCGGGTTTTATCTGCTCGAACTGCGGGTCGGCGATAACAGCCTTCGCGCCTTGTCCCGTCTCCTCGGCAGGCTGGAAAAGCAACACGATTTCACCTTTCTCGGGACGGTTTTTGCTTAATTTTTCAGCCAACCCAGCAATGATGGAGGCATGTCCGTCGTGGCCGCAGCGGTGCGAGCAGTGACGGTCGCCTTCAGGGATGTTGAGCGCGTCGATATCACCTCTGACAAGGATTCGTTTGCCCTTGCTTTTTCCCTTGAAAATCACAGCTATTCCGTTGCCTCCGATGTTATGGATATGCACATCGGGATTGAGTTTTTCGAGAAACTCGTTCAAAATGGCGTTAGTCTTCACTTCCTTGCCCGAAAGCTCGGCATTTTCATGAAGCTGCTGACGTAAAGCGAGAATGTTTTGCATTGCGAAAAAGTTTTTTTGATACGTTGATTTTTTTATAATTATTTGTTGCCGTCAAGGCTTTTTTTTGTTTAAAACAGTTTCTTCAAATCCATTGACAAAAACTCTTCAGTGCCAATTCCGCCATCACCGACGATGAATGCTGTTTTGGGATGGAACATCTCTTTGAATTTGTTTAATCCAGAGGTGTTTTTCTCGGCGTTGCTTTTCACTTCAATTGCCACAACTGAGCCTTTTTTTCTCAAGATGAAATCGACCTCATCGTTGCGCTCGCGCCAGTAAAACACTTCAAAACGTTGTGCAAATGCCTGACTAACAATGTGTGCTCCAATTCCCGATTCAACAATATGTCCCCATTCCTTTCGGTCGAGTATTGCATGCTCAAACGTCAATGGAGTGAATAATGTTTTCAAGGCATTGTTATAAACCTGCAGTTTCGGTATGCTTGCCTTGCGGCGAGCCATATCCATATTGAATTTCTGAAGTCCGCAAAGCAATCCGCTCTCGTTAAGAAGATTGAGGTATCCCGACAAAGTTGCCGTGTTTCCTGCATCTTGAAGCGACCCCAACATTTTGTTTAATGACAAAATTTGTCCTGAATAAGCCGCACCAAGTTCAAATGTCTGTCTTAACAAAGCTGGCTTGCCTATAGGCGTGTCCATAAGGATATCTTTGTTGATAGTTGCATCTATAATTGAGGATTGGATATATTGTTGGAAACGCTCCTCGTCGTCAATCAAAGATGCCGCGCCAGGATATGCTCCGTAAAACAGATACTGGTTGAGAGTGAATCCGAAACATTCCTTCATTTCTGGATAGCTCCAATGTGTCATGCGAATCTCCTCAAAACGGCCTGCGAGCGATTCTGACAGGCCTTTTTCGAGCAAAACGCGGCTGCTGCCGAGCAAAAGCACCTTTATCTCACGATGGTGAAAAGTGTCGTCGTCCCATTCCTTTTTTACCGCCTCGCTCCAGTTATAAATTTTTTGAATTTCATCGATAACCAAAACCATGCTTTGATAAGCATTGTTTTCCATAAAATCACGTACTCCTGCCCAGCAGTTTGAAATCCAGGCAGAATTGGTTGCCGGAACGTTGTCAGCCGAAAACGACATATAGGGAGCATCTAATGCTTCCAAAACTTGTCTTACAACTGTCGATTTTCCCACCTGACGAGGTCCCATTACCACCTGAACGAACCTTCTTGGTTCTTCCAGTCTCGACTTAATGGTTTGATATTCAATTCTTTTATACATATCTGTACATTTTACGCACTGCATTGAGTATTTTTACGCACTGCAAAGATACAAACTTTTTTTAATCGCGCAGCCGGTTTTTTGAAAATTTTTAACAATAGCGCTACGTATACGCTACGCCTATACTACGCCTGGGAGCAACATCTTGCGTAGCGCACTATATTTAGTGCTAAACGAAAACGAAAAGAGTCAGCCGAATAGGTTGGCTCTTGTTTTTATTGTTAAAATCTTTAAACATCGCTCAACTTAAAACATTTTTTTGTATTTTTGCAGCTTGGAATAGTTGGTTTTGACAGAGTCACTTTATTCTGACTTCTGTCTCCTGGCTTATGGATTCTTAAATAAAATGAACGTGTTATATCCTTTGAAGTTTAAGCCTATTTTCCTTGAGAAAATCTGGGGCGGACAGAATGTCAAGTCGTTGCTGCACAAGGACTTCGGCAAGCTGATGAACTGTGGCGAAATGTGGCTGCTGTCGGGCGTGGAAGGCCAAAACAGCGTGGTGGCAAACGGCCAGTTTGAGGGCGACGAGCTCAACGACCTCGTGGAGACATTCATGGGCGACCTCGTGGGCGACAACGTTTTCGACCGCTATGGTGAGACGTTCCCTTTGCTTATCAAGGTGATAGACCCACTGACATGGCTGTCGGTGCAGGTGCATCCCGACGATGAGATTGCTCAAAAGATCGGCCTCGAAAACGGCAAGACCGAGATGTGGTATGTGATGCACGCCGAGAATGACGCCGAACTCGTCTCAGGATTCAACCGCGAGGTGACGAAAGCGGAAGTGGAGAAGCTGATATACGAGAAAAAGATCTCAGAAGTCCTTAATTTTGAACATGTTAGGGATGGCGATGTGTTTTTCATTCCGGCGAGAAGGATTCATGCTTTAGGCCCGGGCTGCATGGTAATGGAGATTCAACAGACCAGCGACACCACCTACCGTGTGTACGACTGGGACCGCATCGACCAGCACGGCATGTACCGCGAGCTGCACATTCCGCAGTCGCTGTTTACCTTGAACTACAAGCACGAGGACAGCTACCGCACCGAGTACGAGCGCAACAAGAAAGACGCCACAGTCAAGATGGTTGAATGCCCTTATTTCACCACCAATTTCATCAATATTGAAAAAGGGATGGCGTTGGCAAAAGACTATTCCGAACTCGACTCTTTCGTCATCCTGATGAGCGTCGGCGGCAGCTTCACCCTGAAATACGACGGCGGCGAGGAGATTGTGGGCATCGGCGAATGCATTTTAATTCCGAATATTGTCAATAAAGTGGATATAAAAGCGTTAGATGACTGTAAAATATTAGAAACATATATTGTATAACTTTTAAAAATTCATATCATGAAAAAATCACTTGCATTCTTACTTTTCGGCTTGATGTTTTTCGGCTTGAACGCCCAAAACAAATCAGATTTGCCGAATATCACACTGAAAGACCTTGACGGTCAATCCATTAACATCGCAGAGTTGAGCAACGACGGCAAACCTTTCGTGATGACGTTCTGGGCCACCTGGTGCGGTCCGTGCGTGAAAGAACACAACGCATTGTCGGACGTTTACGACGACTGGGTGGAAGAGACAGGCGTGAAGATTTTCTCCGTCTCTATCGACGACGCCCGCTCGACGGCAAAGATCAAGCCTTTCGTCGACGGCAAGGGCTGGCCTTTCGAGATTTTGCTCGACGTGAACAAGGAACTGGCTCGCGCCATGAACGTAAACAACCCGCCTCACACCTTCCTTTTCGACGGTGACGGCAAGATAGTGTGGCAGCACACAGGTTATCTCGATGGCGGTGAAGAGGATCTTTACCAGGAAATCCTTAAGATTTCTAAATAGTGTAGAGTTTAAAGTTTAGAGTTGAGAGTAGTTTTAAAGTTTCTCCTATCGTCATTTCGACCAAAGCGAAGCGGAGTGGAGAAATCTCACGAATAAAAGAATCAAACATGAAAAAAATATCGTTATTAATTGTTTTCGTGCTGGGTATCACCGCCGTATATGGCCAGGATTTCCTGAAGAAATCGAAGGTCAGCGGGAGCTTCCAGATGGACGGCAACTACTACTGGGAAGACAAGGGCATCGGCATCACCAAAGAGGACATCAACGGTGAGGAGTTCGGCGCCTACGGCTTCGGCAAGCTGCAATATCAGCTTGGAAACTTCACTGCGGGATTCCGTTTTGAGGCATATCAGACCACCCCGATGTCGGGCTTCGACAGCAGAGTCAAGGGCATGGGTATCGCCAACTATTTCGCCACTTACGACGACGGCACCATCGGCGTGACTGTGGGCGACATCTACGACCAGTTCGGCAACGGCTTGGTTTTCCGCAGCTATGAGGAATGGACCCTCGGCTTCGACAATGCTTTGAGAGGCATCCGTGCCGTGTATCGTCCTTGGGAAGGCGTGACACTCAAAGGACTTTACGGAAAACAGCGTTTTTACTGGGCAGGATACGGTGAGAATGTACCCGTATCTGAAAACAGAGGCCTGGTGCGCGGCGTTGACGGCGAATGGGACCTCAACAGCAGCATCGCTTCGATGAACAACAGCAAGTTCCGCGCCACCGTGGGAGCCAGCTTCGTAAGCAAATACGAAGACGCCAGCACCCTGTTTGTCAATGGAGAGGAACTTGTCATGCCACAAAACGTGGCATCATACGCCGGAAGACTCAACCTCGGATACGGCCGTTTCACCTTCTCGACAGAATATGCCCGCAAAATCAACGACCCGTCGGAGTTCAACAACTACATTTATAAGGACGGTCAGGAATTGCTGGCATCATTGGCATATTCACAGAAAGGACTTGGCGTGGTGCTGCAGGTGAAACGCGTCGACAACATGAGTTTCAAGTCGAACCGACTTGCCACCCAGAACGACCTAGACATCGGTTTCATCCCGCCGCTCAACTACACCCACACCCACAGTCTGCCTTCGATGTTCTCGTATGCCACACAGCCGCTGGGCGAGATGGGCGTGCAGTTCCAAGTGAACTACACCATCCCGAAGAACACGGCACTCGGCGGAAAATACGGCACCAAGCTGGCATTCAACTACAGCCAGGTGAACGACATCAAGCGCGACTCCATCAACGTTAATGGCGTGAATATGCTCAACCAGCCGGGAACAAAAGGCTACACATCCCCGTTCTTCGCTGTCGGCGACCGCATGTTCTATCGTGACTTGAACTTCGAGGTCGAGAAGAAAATCAACACCAAATGGCATCTCACCCTGATGTACATCAACCTGTATTACGACATGGAAACCATCGAGAACCACCCGGGCGCAGAAGCCGTCGAGGCCAACATCGCTTTCGGCGAGGTGATTTATAAAATCAACAGGAACAACAGCATCCGCTTGGAGTTACAGCACATGTGGGACAATGTCGGCCCTAACCACACCATTGAGCCGGGACATGAGTCATACTACACCAAACGAGGCAACTGGTTCGCATTCCTGTTGGAATACACCATCGCTCCGAAGTGGTTTGTGAGTGTCGCTGACAAATACAACTACGGCAACCCTATCGCCGACAACCGTGACCATTACATCACCGGTTCGTTCGGCTACATCAAAGACCAGACGCGTATTGCCATCAGCGGCGGCCGTCAGAGCGAGGGCCTGGTCTGCGTGGGAGGCGTCTGCCGCACAGTGCCGGCATCAAGTGGTATTTCATTAACAATAACAACGTCATTTTAAAGGAGAGACGCACGGCCGTGCGTCTCAACAAAAAATAAAAATATGAAAAGAACAACATTATTATTTGCAAGTTTGGCGGTCATTTTTGTAATGGCGTCATGCGACAAGTTGAAAGAGCCGTATATCGTCGAATCTATAGTAACTGAAAGCGACACCATCCCGTTGGTGGCAGCTGACACCATCAATTTCGATGGCAAGATGGTGACGCTTTTGGAAGACTACACAGGCGTGAAATGCAACAACTGTCCGGCGGCTGGCGCTTTGGCACTACAGCTTCAGGAGCAGTACGAGGGACATCTCGTGGTGTTAGGCGTGCATCCTAAGGGAGCTTTGCAGAACCCTGCAGGCGGTTTCCCGGATTTCAGGACCGACGACGGCAACGAATGGAATAACGCATTCAACATCGCGGCATATCCGAGCGGCCTTGTGAACCGCATAGGAGGCGTCCTCGGCTCGGCACAATGGGGGGTGGCAGTGAGCAGCTACATGGACTCACAAGCACCGATAAGACTTATCGTCAAGACCGAGTTCGACGAGGCTACAAGAGAACTAAAAGTCAGCATCCACTCAAAGTTCCTTCAAACATTCGACGGAGCCGACATCCGACTCACCACCTGTATGATGGAGGACAATATTCTTGGCAAGCAGGTGACGCCAACAGGCATTGACACTGCTTATATGCATCGCCATGTGTTCAGAGGCACCGCCGACGGACAGCCATGGGGCAGAATGTTGACCAATTCTTACACTATCGAGGCAGGAAGAAACTTCATCACAAATATGAAGTTCATCTTAAACGATGAATATAACGCCGACGATTTTTATATCGTGGCATTCATCAGCGACAACGACACCAAAGAGGTGCTAATGGCTGCTGAGACGAAGATAAAATAAAAAAAGGAGGCCTTTTGACCTCCTTTAGTAGCGGGGGGCGGATTTGAACCACCGACCTTTGGGTTATGAGCCCAACGAGCTACCGGACTGCTCCACCCCGCATCGTGAATTACGGCTGCAAAAATACAACATTTTTGCTTCCGTGTCAAGTGTTTTTTGAAAAAATTTTAGAAATATTTTAAAAATATGGATCATAAAGCAGGTTACGTCAACATAATTGGCAAGCCAAACGTCGGAAAATCAACGCTTATGAACGATTTGGTGGGCGAGAAAATAAGCATCATCACGTCGAAGGCGCAGACGACAAGACACCGTATTTTGGGCATCGTGAACGGTGACGACTTCCAGATAGTGTTCTCCGACACCCCCGGAATCATCAAAAATCCCGCCTACAAGATGCACGAAATCATGAATCAGTACATCAACGTGGCGTTTGTCGACGCCGACTTGATACTATACGTGGTCGACATCACCGACAAGAAAATCGACGAGGAGACAGTGGAACGCATCAAGAAAATGGAGGTGCCGGTGTTCGTTTTGTTGAACAAAATCGACCTCTCCAACCAGGAAGAAGTGGAAAAAGCAGTGGCATTCTGGCGTGAGACACTACCCGCAGCCACGGTGTTCCCTATCTCGGCGATGCATCAGGCCAACATACAGTTTGTGTTTGAGAGCATCATCGAGAAACTGCCCGTCTGTCCGCCTTACTTCCCGAAAGACGAGCTCACCGACCGCTCGATGCGTTTCTTCGTGACGGAAATCATCCGTGAGAAGATTCTGCTCAATTATCAGCAGGAAATCCCTTACAGCGTTGAGGTTGTGGTGGATGCGTACGAGGAGAGCCAGAAACTCATCAACATCAAGGCGACGATTTTCGCCTCACGCGAGTCGCAAAAGGCCATATTAATAGGTAAAGGCGGCGCCGCCATCAAAAAAGTGGGAATACAGTCGAGGACCGACATCGAAGAGTTCACCGGAAAGAAGATTTTCCTGGATCTGAGAGTGAAAGTCGATAAGGACTGGCGTGACAATGAAGAAGAATTAAAACATTTTGGATACGAGGCGTAGATAATCACTCGTCATTTCGACTGAAGCGAAGCGGAATGGAGAAATCTCCTCCAATTGAATGAGATTTCTCGACTTCACTACGTTACGCTCGAAATGACGTAACAAATATGAGTATGAGCAATATAGTAGCAATAGTAGGTCGTCCAAACGTCGGAAAATCGACGTTATTCAATCGTCTGGTGCAGAAACGTCAGGCGATTGTGGAGGAAAGCAGCGGCGTGACACGCGACCGCCATTACGGACATAGCGACTGGAACGGCAAGGCGTTCACAGTGATTGACACAGGAGGCTATGTGGTGGGCTCGGACGACATTTTTGAAGAAGAGATAAGAAAACAAGTCGACTTGGCCATCGACGAGGCCGACGTCATCATCTTCGTGGTCGACGGACAGGCAGGAGTGCACGTCCTCGATGAAGACGTGGCGCTCATCTTGCGCAAATGCAAGAAAAAAGTGATATTGGCGGTCAACAAGACCGACATCCCGAGCAAGTTCGGCGAGGCTGCTGAGTTCTATGCCCTCGGACTGGGCGAGATCTTCCCGTTCTCGGCCATGACAGGCACCGGCACAGGCGAGCTGCTCGACGAGGTGGTGAAATACCTGCCGAGCGACACCACAGAAGACTATTCCGACCTGCCGAAGTTCGCCTTGGTGGGCCGCCCCAATGTGGGTAAGTCGTCGATGATCAACGCATTCCTGGGTCAGGAAAGAAATATCGTAACGGATATCGCAGGCACCACGAGAGACAGCAACAACACGCATTTCAACGCCTTCGGCATGGACTTCATGCTGGTCGACACTGCAGGTCTGCGCAAGAAGAGCAAGGTATATGAAAACATCGAGTTTTACTCGGTGATGCGTTCCATCAGAGCCATCGAGGAATGCGACGTGGCAATACTTATCATCGACGCCACTGAAGGCTTCGACGCGCAGGACATGAACATCCTGAGACTCATCGAACGTAACAAGAAAGGCCTTGTTTTGGTGGTGAACAAATGGGATTTGGTGGAGAAAGACAGCAACACACACCTCGCCTTCGAGAACCTCATCCGCGAGAGAACCGCTCCTTTTGTCGATTACCCGATTATCTTCACCTCGGCAATAAATCGCCAGCGCACGTTCAAGGTGCTCGAGATGGCTCATAAAGTGTATGAAAACAGGGAGAGGAAGGTGCCTGTACGCGAGCTGAACGACACCCTTCTGGAGATCATCAACAGCCAGCCGCCACAGATAGCGTCAAGAGGCAGATACTTGAAAATCAAATACATAACACAGCTGAAGAGCCCTACTCCGCAGTTCATCTTCTTCTGCAACCTGCCAAAGGATGTGAAGGATAACTACGTGCGGTTCCTGGAGAACAAAATCAGGAGCATCTGGGACTTCCACGGAGTGCCGATACAGCTGTTTTTCAGGGAAAAATAATTTTAGTGCCGTCATTCCGACCGACCAAAGGGAGCGGAGGAATCTCATTTAATTTAGATAAGTCTCTGTTAGCAGGAGATTTCTCCATTCCGCTTCGCTTCAGTCGAAATGACGAAAACTGAATAATATGGATGAACTTAGAATCGACAAATGGCTTTGGTGCGCGAGGCTTTTCAAGACCCGCACATTGGCTGCTGATGCCTGCAAGGGCGGCAAGGTGAAGGTCAACGAGGTCTCGATGAAACCTTCACATGACGTGAAAGTCGGCGAGGTAATCGCCGTGCAGCTCGGACAGCTGCATAAAGTCGTTGAAGTGCTCAGCATCCCGAAGAGCCGCGTGTCGCCCAAAGACGTGCCTAACATCTACATCGACCGCACGCCGACAGAGGAATACGAGCGCATCGAGTTCATGCACGCCTACAAGGCCGAATACCGCGACAGAGGCGCCGGCCGCCCGACAAAGAAAGACCGCAGAATACTCGACAAACTCAAAGGAGAAGATTGAATTTTTTCTGACAAAAACTCTGATATATTAGTTTTTTTGTATTTTTGCAGTGTGATCTAAACGCTAAAAATATGAAAACTTACGCTGAAATAGAAGAAATGATTCCCCCATGTGCATATGACGTTGCCGAGGCAGAGGCAAGAATCATAAAATCGACGGCTGATGTCGATTCAGAAAATGGTTTATTAACTAATGAAGAGTTTAAAAAACAAGTTGAAAAATGGCGCAAATAATCTGGACCGAATTGGCCAGAAGCGACGTTGAAAACATATTCCATTATTATGAGACCATTTCAAGCCTTTTGGCAGAAACCATTGTTGATGAAATCTTTGATTCTGTATATTATCTGAAAAAAATGCCAGAAATTGGAGCCAAAGAACCTTTGTTTTCACATTTAAGAAGAAATTACAGATATTTGATTGTTCGTAAACGATACAAATTGATTTATTTATATGAGAATAACAAATGTTTTATACTAATGGTTTGGGATTGTAAAAACAACCCGGAATTGTTAAGAAAAAGCATCAGTATCTAAAATATTATCAAAATTATCCCTATTTTTGCACCATGATTTCAAACGTTCAGAATATAAACATCGCGGAGTACGATTACCCGCTGCCCGACGAGAGGATTGCGAAGTATCCGATGGCAGAAAGAGATGCGTCGAAGCTTTTGGTAAAGACGCACGGCCGTGCGTCTCAACAAGACATATTCCGCAACATTGGCAATTACCTTCCGGAGAAATCCGTTTTGGTGTTCAACGAGACCAAGGTCGTCCGAGCGCGTCTGCAGTTTGTGAAAGACTCCGGTGCCGCCATTGAGATTTTCTGTCTGGAGCCGATTACCGGCAATGGCGACTATCAGCTGGCGTTCTCGGCTGGGTCACCGGTGGAGTGGCATTGTCTGGTGGGCAACTCCAGGAGATGGAAAGAGGGCCAACTGGCTATGCCGTTGACTATCAATGGATCTGTTGAGACGCACGGCCGTGCGTCTTTACAATTGAAGGCCGAACGTCTCGAAAAAAACGATGCCTATTCGGTGGTACGATTCTCGTGGGAGCCGGCTGATATCAGTTTTGCGGAGGTGCTTGAAAACGCGGGCGAGATACCCTTGCCGCCGTATCTGCATCGCGAGGCGGAGCCGAGCGATAGAGACCGCTATCAGACCGTGTTTGCCAAATATGAGGGCTCAGTGGCGGCGCCGACTGCGTCGCTGCATCTCACCAAGCCGCTGATAGCCAAGCTCAAAGAGATGGGACACACCATCGAAGAAGTGACGTTGCATGTGGGAGCGGGCACATTCAGACCAGTTGCCACCGACACCATAGGTGAACACGAGATGCACTCAGAATCAATAATCGTAAAACGCCAAACGATAGAGCATCTGCGCAATAACATAGGAAGGACGATAATCCCAGTCGGCACCACCAGCATGCGAACCATAGAGTCGGTGTACTGGATTGGGGTGATGCTGCTCGAACAAGGTTTTGAAGAACGCAACATCCATGTGAACCAATGGTTTCCGTATCAGGACAGAGAGAAACTGCCTACAGCGGAAGAAAGCCTTGAAGCCATCTTGAAATACCTCGACATGCATCATCTTGACGCGCTTCATGCCACCACGGCGTTGATGATAGCCCCCTCCTGCCCTATCATGATAACAAAGGCGCTCATCACCAACTTCCACCAGCCGAAAAGCACGCTTCTGTTGCTCGTTTCAGCCCTTATCGGCGACAAATGGAAAGAGGCGTACCGCTTCGCCCTCGACCATGGTTTCCGCTTCTTGAGCTACGGCGACAGCTGTCTGTTCATTCCGTAGACTTCGCCATAAATATGGGTTTTATGGTCCAACGTATTGAAATTTTGCGTGATTAGAAGGTAAAGCTGTCGGTGTAGCCTGATGATTCCATAAACATCACGTAATATATCGGCATGTAAGTTATCCTGCCTACGGAGCGGACTTCCCTGACATTTGAGAAAACTATTGCCGATTTTACATGATAATCAGGTGTCGACAACAGATTATTCAAAGCGCTATGCACCGAATAATCTTTACCCGATTTCACCTCAATTGGCACGACACTCGTCGTTTTATAATCGTCGACAAGAAAATCCACTTCGCCTTTTTTCCGATTATCATAATAGAAAAGCCGGTATCCGTGCGACTTAAGTTCTTGTGCCACAACACTTTCATAAACAGCACCCACATTAACATCCCTCTGGTCTTCAAGAACTGGACGGATGTTTTGACGATATAATTGTGCCGTAAGCAACCCCACGTCGTTGAGATATAGTTTAAGAAGATTCTTGTGTACACTTTCACACAAAGGAAATCGCGGATTAGTAATTGCTCTGACATCAAGAGAAATTCCAGCTGAGATGATATATTCAAATTCATCCTGATAGTTTGAAAAACGGTCACCATCCTTACCGCTAATCGTCTTCGCTACAATCCTCTTTTTCTTATTTTCCATTTGCGATGGAATCAGATCGTAAATCCGACGGATAACCAGATGTTTCCTGCTGTCTTGTTCATACTTGGCCGCGTCGTCACCGTAAAGAGTTCTGATAGATTCCTGTATCTCCCTGACTTTTATTATATTACGAGTATCCAAATATGCGTTTACAACATCAGGCATTCCACCTACGAGCAAATAGCGTTTGAACAATCCTAACACATAATTGTGTTGGTCTTCTGAAAGGCTTTCCTGTTTCAGGAATTTTCCCTTCAGCTGTGAAATTGCATCTTCTCCAAAGCCATTGGCGATTAGAAACTCTTCGAAATCAAGCTGATACATGGCTTTTCTGATTATGCTGCCCACAGGAATTGATGTGGTGGAACGCAACGCTATACCCAACATACTCCCACTTGCAATAAACCGGTAGCGATGGTCTTGCCGGAAAAATTTCAGCATCGTCATAAACTGTGGGTAATGTTGGATTTCGTCTATAAAAACCAATGTGTCATCGAATCTATTGAGACGATCGCCTGCAACCATGCTCAGATTAAAGTAAAACTCCTCTGTAGAATGAATGTTTTTAAAGATTCTATTTCCTTCGTCATCGTCAACAAAATTAATCTCTATGAAGTTGGCAAACAATTTTTTACCTATTTCTCTGATAATAAATGATTTACCGACTTGTCGAGCACCTTCAACTATCAAAATCTTATCAGAATTTGACGTAAGATGTTCTTCGATATAATTGCCAATTTTTCTGTACAGCATACGATTTTTACACTTTTCAATAACAATTAACGCCGCAAATATACACTTTTCAATAATATCTTCAACATATTTTTTTCACTTTTCAAATTTTTTTTATTATAACTCTTGTTAAAGCGTCTGCGGTAGTTGTCGCTTATGTTTACGCTCATCCCAATCCGAATCCTCACGTGCGTCATTACGTGCCTGAGAGCCAAAAAGGATAATCGTTGTTGAAAAAAACTTTGTTGAAAACCCAATTTTTTTAAAAAAAATGTTGAAAACTCTTGGAGATTTCAAAATTATTCCGTAATTTTGCGGCTTACATACGCGCGCGATATGCGCAGGTATGCAAGTGGTATTACCATAAATAATTGAATATCAAGCAATTAAAAAACAAGGATATAGAATCTTAATCAACTTAATTACTAACCAAATTTAATTATTATGTTAAAAAAATCTTTACTTCTAATGCTGCTGATGACGCTGTTGGCGCCATGGGCAGTTGCACAGAAAGCCCTACCTTATTCGTACGGCTTCGAAGACAACGACCTGTCTGCTGACGGGTGGACAACAACTTGTACCAGCTCAAGCTCTGGTATTAAAAGTGGAGGCCCAAATCATAGCGGTACTTATGGTTTTGCATTCTATTACAGCGAGCAGAACGGAGCCCTCATTTCACCTTTGCTCACTGGAGGTGAAAAAGGTGTTGACGTATCACTCTGGTACATGGAATACAGCAGCCAGTATGGTGACGAGCAATTCTATGTAGGTTATACCACCGACGAGACAGTCACCGACCCCGACAGCTTTGTTTATGGCAGCGTTATCACCGCATCAACAAGTTGGCAGGAATACACCAATACTTTCCCCGCAGGCACAAAACGTATCGCTGTCAAGTACGTCTATAATGATGCTTTTTACCTCTTCCTTGACGACTTCACCTTTGAAACTGTTGCATCTTGCCCGAAGCCCAAGGATCTCGAAGCAACAAACATCACTGCTGAAAGCGCGACCCTTACTTGGACATCAACTGAAACTCCGAGCAATGGTTACAACGTGCGTTATCGCACAGCAGAAGACCCCAATGCGTCCTTCTTCGACGACTTTGAGACTAATACTCTAACCGGATGGACTATCTATACCGATGGTACCGCTCCTCAGAGCAATGGCTGGTATACTATAGATCCCACAAATGGTCTTGCTTTTGAGGCTCATAGCGGTAGCTATTGCGCCAGCTCATGGAGTTGGAGTACCAGCGCATACGATGCTGACAACTGGCTAATTTCTCCTCAGGTTACCTTCTCAAAGACCCTTAAGTTCTGGGTTCGCACTAATGCATCTTATCCAGACAGCTATGAAGTCCTTTTATCTACTACAGGAACTGACGAGGCTGATTTTACCGAAACGCTTCAAGCGATGGCCCCAGCTCCTGCTACAGGGGCATGGGAGGAAGTTTCTATCGACCTGACTGCATATAGTGGCACCGGCTACATCGCCATCCACCATGTGGACAACGACAAGAACTATCTCTTAATCGACGATTTCGGCATCTGCGACGATCCTATACCTGCCGGCGCTTGGGTCAACACCACCTCAAACACCAATAGCAAGGACATCACCAGTCTGACCGAAAACACCCTTTATGATTTTGAGGTTCAGGCAAACTGCGGCGGTGAAACAAGCGATTGGGTTGCTTCAACTTTCACCACCAACCCAAGCTGTATGCCAGTGGCTAACCTTACGGTCAGCGACGCCACCACAACCACCATCAGCCTTACATGGACCGACCAAAACAGCGGCTCGGCCTCCTACATTGTCACTGATGGCGATGATAATCCTGTAACAGTTACAAATCTCACCATCACTGGTTGCACCATCACAGGACTTACCGCAAACACCGCTTATACTTTCAAAGTCAAGGCCGACTGCGGTTCCACAGCTGAAACAATTAATGTCAGGACCGAATGCAATGCTCTCTCTACAATTCCATATAACGAGGGTTTCGAAGTTTCAAGCGAAATTATCTATTGCTGGGATCTCGATGGCTTTGTCAGATTAAACAACCCCACATATGCACACTTAGGCAATGTCAGTCTTTATGGATCAGAAGATCTTGCTTTCGCCATTTTACCTATCACAACTGCAAACACCAGTGCATTAATGTTGAATTTCTGGTGGACCAATGGATCTAGCGGCTATGACATGGGATCACTCGAAGTTGGTTATATCACTGATATCGACGATTACAGCACATTTGTCCCTGTTGGCACCATCGATATGTCTGTTTCAACCAATGTATATACACATACCGATGACTTTGTCTTCGACGGTGCTCCTGATGGCTCACGTATAGCCCTCAAATATAATGAAGGATACTATGCTCGAGTATTAATTGACGATGTAACTGTCGAGTATAAACCTGCCTGTATGAGACCAACCAACTTGGTCGCTTCAAATCCTACTGGCCATGGTGCCACATTCGCATGGGACGGAAATGGCAGTGCCGCCGAAGATGGATGGCAGCTTTACATTTCAGATGACGCCTCAGTCATTTCTACAGGTTACGAAAGTCCTTCAGGAATTATTGATGCCGACACAAATCCATTCACAGTGACAAGCGGATTAAAACCTGAAACAGATTACTACGTTTGGGTGCGCAGCCATTGCGAATATCAAGGTTACAGCCCATGGTCAAATCCAGCGACATTCACCACAACCGAGGCATGCCCTGCTCCAACAGGTCTTACAGCTTCAGAAATCACTGGAAACACAGCCAAACTGAGCTGGACTGGCACGAGCGAAAGCTACGTATTGTCGGTTGGAGTTTTCAACGGTACAACCGTGGAAGAAGGCTTCGAGCACAGTGGCAGTGTTCCTACTGATTGGACTCACATTGGCAGTGGTAATATTTCGATCAACAGCACTGCAAGCAGAGTTCACACCGGCAGCTATAGTTTGAGATTTGCTGGCGCCACATCCAACAACGTGGTTGTATTGCCTGATTATGGCTTTGAAGCCAACACCGCTACCATTTCCTTCTGGTCGTTGGCAGAAAACAGCACCTCCAGTGGTACTTTCCAAGTGGGTTATGTGACTGATGCCAACGATGCTTCCACCTTCAAAGTCGTTGGAGATTATTCAGCTGCCAACCACCTTTCATACTACCATGTTGAAAATGTCAGCTTGGCATCTGCTCCAGCAGGCGCCCGCATCGCTTTCCGTCACACTTCGGCAAGTAACTATTATTACTGGTGGATTGACGATGTTGAAATTGTAACAGGTTCCGTAGCATCATGGAATGAATACACAAACATTACAGACCAATATTACACTGTAGGCAGCTTAACACCAGAAACTGAATATAGAGCAAAAGTGAAAGGCTACTGCGGCAGCGATGGATACAGCGTCGAGACAGCACCTATTTCATTTACCACATCGGCAGCTTGCCCAGAGCAGGATGGTCTTGAAGCCAGCAATATACAAATCCATTCAGCAGTAATCAGCTGGGATGCACACGGAACCACCGAATGGAATTTGCGTTACAGCGCCGATAATGGTACAACATGGACCACTATCACCAAAGCTATCACCAACCCATACACTTTGGAGGGATTGGATGCAGCTACAGACTACTTAGTGCAAGTGCAGGCCAAGTGCGCTGCCTCCGACGAATGGTCGGCATCACTCGCCTTCACCACCAAGTGCGACTTTGTTAAAACATTCCCATGGAGCGAAGACTTCGAATCATACACTGCAGGCAACTTCAGTGCAACTTGCTGGGTAAACGAGCATATTGCAGGTAGTGCAACCTATGTATTCCAAGTTAGCACTGCTTCAACGGGTACTAACAACACCAAAAAACTGGTATTGCCGGATGAAAATGATGGCAACATGATTAAACTTGTTTTGCCAGGTATGACTCTGCCGAATAGCAATTACGCTTTCTTTATTGATGTTTACCGTAGCGACAATTACTCAACATATATAACAGAAGGTATCCGCGTATTTGCAAGCACCAATGGTGAGATTGAGGGCGCAACAGAATTGGCGTTCATCCCTCGTGTCTATTCAGTAGAAAGCGGCATCATCCCAGCTGAAACCACTGCAAACAGCTGGTACACTTACGCATTGCCTATTAACATGAGCGGTACTTGCTACATCATTCTTCGCGGTGAAAGTAAATACGGTGCACCTACTTACATGGACAACTTCATGGTTGCTTCCTGCTATCCTGTGGGTACACTTAGCTACGACAACTTGGCATCACAGACCGTTGATTTGCACTGGACTCTCCTCGACAATACACAAGATGCATGGCAAGTTTGCATCAATGGCGACGAAGAACACCCAATCGACATTACCGAGTCTGATGTCGTAGTAGAAGGAGTTGAAAGAACTTACTCAATGTCAGGTCTTACAGCTGAAACTCCATACACAGTTAAGGTTCGCGCCAACTGCGGCGGCGGTGACTTCGGCAAGTGGAGCAACACCATCAGCTTTACTACATTTGCAGCATGCGCCACACCTATAAACCTCACAGCAAGCAACCTCACAATGGTTAGCGCCGACCTCGAATGGACCGGTTCTATAGACGTTGCCGCCTACACTGTTCAATACAGAACAGCAGCTGGATTACAAACACATTACTTTGAAGGTTTTGAAGACGGCCTGGGTGATTGGACAAAGGTCGACTGCGCTAACAGCACTGGTATCGCTACCGGCTCATCCTACGCCCATACTGGCAATGCAGCATTCAAATTCTCTTATAACACCAATCCTCCTCAATATCTTGTTTCACCGGCCATTTCAGGTATTACAAGTGGAATGCAGCTTGAATTCTGGTACAAGAATGGATCGACAACTTATCCAGAAACCTTCCAAGTTGGATTCAGCTCAACAGACAACGATGTCGCTTCGTTTGCTTTTGAGGATGAAATCACTGCTTCAGATACACAATGGCATAGCTACAGTGTAGCGGTCCCTGCCACTACCAAGTATCTCTGCTTCAAACTTAATTCCAATGACAAGCTGAGTCTCTACATCGATGACATCAGCATCGGCGCTGTGGTTCCTGCCGGTTCATGGCAAACCGCAGCTAACGATGTCACAACATGGAATTATACTCTTGAAGGCCTCACAGCCAATGTCAAGTACGATGCACGCGTTTACGCTAACTGCACATCAGATCCTGATACAGAGAATGCCATGACGACATTCACCACTTTGGCTGACGGCACAATGGTGTTCAACAACGCCAGCGGTGACGGTATGTGGAGCACAGCTGACAACTGGACACCAGGCATTCCTACAATCTCCGACAACGCTATCCTCCGTGCTGATGCCACTATCACTGGTAACGCTGCCGCCAAGAAGATTACCTTCGAAGGTTCACCCACTCCTACCCTCACCATCAACGATGGCGGTTCGCTGCAAACCGACAACAATGTGGCTGCAATAGTGAAGAAGCACATCACAGGTTACACTGCAGCACACCATGACGAGGCTGTCGGCTACTATCTGATTGCCAACCCACTGAATTCTACTGTCTATTCATCAAGCTTTGCTACTGTCGGTTTGACATCAGGCAACTACGACATCTATTCATGGAGTTATTCCGCATCGGATGGTAATGAATGGAGAAACTTTAGGGCTGGTTCATTCTCATCATTAACTCCACAAACTGGTTATCTCTATGCAAACGAATCTGATGTTGATTTCACCTTCACTGGAACCGTGGCGGCTAACAACGCTGACGTGACAAAGAGTTTGAATTACGCTTCTTCAGGCTCTTACGCTTTCAACGGTTGGAATCTCGTTGGCAACCCGTTTGCATGCAACGCTTACACAAAGGATGCGACAAGCACAGACATTGCGTTCTATAGAATGAACAACGCTGGTAGCGGTTTTGAGGCTGCAACAGGCGCAATCAAACCTATGGAAGGTATCTTTGTGAAGGCAACTGCTACAGGCCAGAGCTTCGATTTCACAAGAGAGCAACCTATAACCAGCTACGGCAACGGCAACCTCAACATTAGCCTCGCAAATGTTGTGACATCACGCGATGCAGTCGCTACAACTGATAAAGCCATCGTACGTTTCGATGGAGGCGGCACCCTCGAGAAGTTCATGTTCCGTGAGGACAACATGAAGATTTACATCCCGCAGGACGGCACCGACTTCGCTGTCGTGGCATCAGAAGCTAAAGGCGTTATGCCAGTCAATGTCAAAGTGACAACAACAGGCGAATACACCATCAGCATCAGCAATGAGGATGTCGACCTCACTTATCTCCACCTCATCGACAGATTGACAGGAGAAGACGTTGACCTTCTCATCGAAGACAGCTACACATTCTATGCATCTCCAAGAGATCAAGAGAACCGTTTCACCTTGGTGTTCAACTCAATAGATGGCAACATCGACGCTACAAGCGAAATCTTCGCATACCAGAATGGCAATCAGATCATCGTAAGCGGCGAGGGCACACTCCAGGTGTATGACGTTATGGGTCGCTTCGTGGCAAACTACAACGTCAACGGCACAGAGAGCATCAACGCATCACAGTTCGAAAATGCTGTTTACATCTTCAGATTGGTCGGAACAGATGTTAAGACCCAGAAGATTGTCATCAGATAATGTTTGTTTAACTATTAAAATGAAAGGACACAATATGAAAAAGATATTATTAGCAACAGCATTGGTACTGGCGATGGGCCTTGGCGCCAACGCACAGCGTGATAGTTTCTTCAACGACTGGGAAGATGTTGGTAACGGTCTCGACAGAGACGCTATCACAATGCCTGGCCTTCCTGGCTCACACGGTCTTATCACCAACGAGTCAGCACCACTTGGCAGCGGTTTGCTCGTGCTCACCGCACTGGGTGCAGGCTACATGATAGCACGCCGCCGCAAAGAATAATTATTAAATTATTCTTGCGATAAAAAAAGCCCCCCGGCGGGGGGCTTTTTTTTATTGGACGTGGCACGCCGCGATTTACCGGACGTTGTATCCGGACGTGGCACGCCGCGTCCCTACGGGGGACGGTTTAATGGGGATTGTTCCGGTCACGGAACCATATTAATGGGTTGTTGATGATATATGCGGCAATTCGGTTCATTTCCCATTGGTTTCGGATTATATGGTCATGGAACCGTTTTTGCCAACCGAATGGGATATTGTGTTCGTGGGCATATCGTGTCAATGATGATTTTATGCCACCGATACAAACCGACAACCACCCCTGTTCATTTGCGATGTTGCGCATTTTTTCGTTTTTGTTATCATCGTTTGTTTGTAGGGACGTGGCGTGCCGCGTCCGTGTGGCGTGCCGCGTCCGTGTGGCGTTGGTTTCGGGCGTGACATCACGCATTGAACGGTCATACGGTATTTTTTTGTAATCAATGTTGACAATCATGTGTATGTGGTTGGGCATTATTGTCCACAACAACACATTCGCATATGGGTAATGCGTTTCCGTGTTTTCAATCTGGGTTTTCAAATATTCCCCGATTTCGGTCAATTTGATTGTGCCGTCAATAATTTCACCGAAATAATGGATTCTGTTGTTTGTGCAGATGGTGACAAAATATTCGCCGCCATTGTATTCGTGCCATTTCACCCTCGATGTCTGCCGATTTGCCAAATTTGTTACGTCTTTTGCCATAATAATTATTTTTAAAATTACATGGCAAAATTACGGGCATCATTTGGTCCTATTCATTGTTCGGATATAAAACCGACCCCGCGCAGGGCGGTTTTAACCTAAATTTCAAAAAAATGAAACAAATCTAAAAAACGGACGTGGCACGCCGCGTTATGTCGGACGTGTCACGCCGCGTCCCTACACAGGATTATTTAATCCTGTTATACAACCTATCGGCGTAATTCCGCAACACGGCTTTGTTCGCCTCGGGAACGGTGATTTTGTCGAGATGTTTCAGCGAATTTTCGTAATATTGTGTCATCACATCGGTGACGATTTCCTTTACGTGATATTTTGCAAAGATGTCCAAAACAGCCTGCATTTTCTTGTCATCACGGCCTTTGGGCATGGAGAAATAGCCTTCGAGACGTTTCTTATCATCCTCTGAAGCGAGTTCAAGGGCTTTCAGATAGAGATATGTCTTTTTATTGTCTGCGATGTCGCCGCCCGGCATCTTGCCGAAGACCTTCACGTCGCCGTAGCAGTCGAAGAGGTCGTCTTGCAGCTGGAACGCTATGCCGAGGTCGATGCCGAAGTCGTAAACGGCCTTCATGTTGTCCTCACCTGCTCCTGCCACAATAGCGCCAATTTTCAATACAGAGCCAAGCAAAACCGCTGTCTTCAGGCGAATCATCTCAATGTATTCATCTAATGTGACATCGTCGCGGGTCTCGAAATTCAGGTCGTACTGCTGTCCCTCGCACACCTCCAACGCCACCTTGCAGAGCTCCGCCAAGACAGCCTGCGAATAGGCTTTATTGGTGCCCAACGCATAGATGAACGCCTTGATGAGCATGGTGTCGCCCGAGAGCAGCGCGATGTTGGAGTTCCATTTGTGGTAAACGGTCTCCAGACCACGGCGCAGCGGAGCCTCGTCCATGATATCGTCGTGAATCAGGGTGAAGTTATGGAAAATCTCAGCAGCCACTGCCGGTTTGAGGCACTCGTCGATGTCGCCGCCAAACATCTCGCACGACAGCAACGCCAAAGTCGGACGCATACGTTTGCCCTTCTGGTGCATGGTGTAGTCGATAGGAGCGTACAACTCGCTCGGTGTTCCCATAAAATCTTGAGACTCAATGAATTGAGTTATCTTTTCCTGAATTTTCTCAACAGATGTCATAACTTCTTTTTATAAAATGTCAAAACTAATGCTGGAAGCACTAAAATATTGGTTATCAATGCAATAAGCAATGTAAACGGCACCAGGAATCCCACAATCTTGGTTCCGCCGAACGACGAGAAGGCGAAGATAAGGAAGCCGCAGATCAGAATGCTCGCCGAGTAAATCATGCTCGGGCCTGTCTCTTGAATTGCCGCCATCACCGATTTCTTGATGTCGTTGTCGTTCACCTTCATCTGCAGACGGTACCTCGCGAGGTAATGTATGGTGTTGTCGACGCTGATGCCGAGTGCGATGCTGAACACCAATATCGTAGACATCTTGAGCGGTATGCCGCAGAATCCCATCACGCCAGCGGTGAAAAGAAGTGGTATTAGGTTGGGTATCAACGAGATAACCACCATCTTGAATTTGTGGAACGTGACCGCCATCAGCAAGGCGATGACGATGAAAGCGAGGAAGAGCGAGTGCGACAGATTGACAATCAAGTAGTTGGTGCCTTGGAGTGTCACCATCGCGCTGCCTGTCATCACCACGTCATATTTCTCCTTCGGGAAAATTTTGTCGATTTGTGGTTTGAGTGAGCGGCTGATAGCGTCGATTTCAGGTGTGGTGACGTTAGCCATCTGCACTGAGACGCGGGTGCATTGCATCTCTTTGTCCATGTATTGCGTTACGATGGCCGGCATATCGCCGCCTTTGGTCTCAGGCATGTATTTCATGATGAAGCCGAACTCGTTGTTGCTCGGAATCTTGAACTGCTCGCGTTTGCCGTTGTAGAAGCCCTGTCGGGCGAATTTCACCACCTCGGCGATGCTCAGAGGCTCGCTGAACTCCGGATAAAGCGCCAAGGTGTCCTCAAGCTGCTGCACCTTTCTGATAAATGGCGCATTCATGATACCCTTGGGCTTGCGGGTGTCGATGGAGATCTCGAAAGGCATCACGCCGCCCACGTTTTCCTCAAAAAACATGATGTCTTTGTATAGCTTGTCGCTCTTGGCGATGTCGTCGACCACGCGGCCCGATGTGGTGATGCGCAAGGCTCCAATCACACAAATTATCATCAACACTGCCAGCACCGAGAATATCACGCGTTTCTTACTCAGAACGAAAACCGAAATCTTGTCCATGATGTAGTTGATGCGCGGATTGTTCATATAGTTGACCATCTTGCCTTCAGGTTTCTTCTGATAGCTGAAGAACGTCGGTAGCAGCACCATCGTCATCACGTAAGTGAGCATGATACAGATACTTGCGAGGATGCCAAACGGCACCAGAAGCGCGTTTCGTGTGATGATGAACGAGGCGAAACTCACCGCCGTGGTAGTATTGGTGAGCAGATTGGCTGGTCCGATACGCACTATCACGTTTTTCAAGGCTTGAATCTTGTCGTGACAAACATCGAACTCGCGGTGGTATTTGTTGAGCATGAAGATGGAGTTCTCCACGCCTATGATAATCAACAGCGGAGGCAGAACGCCTGTCAGAATGGTGACGTCGAAGTCGAGCAGCGCCATTATTCCGAACATGTAGATCACCGACAACAAGACGATTGTCATCACCGACACCAGCGGACGCCACGAGCGGAAGAAGAGATAAAGTATCAGTCCTGCCACCACGATGGAGAGGAAGGTGAAGCCAACGATTTCTTTCACCATCTTTTGTGTGGTAATCTCACGGATATAAGGCATGCCCGAGACGTGCATCTCGATGCCATGCCGTGTACTGTAGTCGTTCAAAAGCGTTGACAATACGTCTGTTACATTTTTTCGCAGATTTGTGTTGGCGTGCTCATCGTCGAGTGTGACAAGCATCATGGTGGAGTGTGTCTCGGTGTTGAAAAGCAGTCCGTCGTACATCGCGAGGCTCTCGATGACACTTTTTATCGAGTCGACCTCTTTTTGTGTTTGCGGACGGCGTCCCACCACATGCGAGAGCTGGAATTTCTTGATGCTGTCGTTTTTTATAATATTGTAAACCCTTGTGACAGAGAGACATTCGGTCACTCCTTCGATTTTTCTTATATTCTCGTTAAGGTCGTAATAATCCTGAAAATTAGGCAGGTCGAAAAGCTTTTCGTCGACCATCCCGATGAAGATGGCGCGACCGTCGGGGCCGTATTTGTCAAGAAACTGGCGGTACACCACCATGGTGGAGTCGGTCTCAGGCAGAGTGTTGGCGAGGTTGTAACCCATCTTGATGGTAAAGGCATTCAACCCCAAGAATAACAGTAAGACCGAGGCAATCACGAGGTTCAGCACCCTGTGATTCATTATATAATCGGCTATCTTATTCCACATATTTCGCAATTAATACAAACTGCAAAAATACAACTTTTTGTTTAGAATACAAAAAAAAACGTTATTTGGATAACTCCAATCCCGTCATTTCGAGCGAAACGTAGTGTAGTCGAGACCCGAGCGAAGCGAGAGCTTTCGCCAAGGCGAAAAAATCTCAAACAATTGCAGGAGATTTCTCCATTCCGCTCCGCTACAGTCTAAATGACGTTTGGACGTTACGCCCAAAGTTGTTTGCCGTAGGTGCGTTTATAGACGAGATACGAGATGGCGCCGTACACAAATGTCTGAATCCACAAGGCATTGAGCTCATACTGCACGTCTTCGAGGGTGGCTCCCATCTCGGTGATTCTCACATAACCGTTGATGCCGAATGTCGAAGGGAAGAGCCAAGAGAAGCCTTTCCAGAATATCGGTATGTTGCTTGACGGCCATGAGATTCCGCTGGCAAACAGCAATGGTATTGAGAGGAAGACGAACATGATGATGAACGATTCCCTGTCGTGTGCTATTGACGATAGCGAGATGCTGAAGAACACACATGCCGCTATGAAAGGCACCATGAACGCCAGCAATGTCTGCCAACGCCAGATATGCACGAGGTTGAACAGTATGGGAACTATGCACACGAGATAGACCGCCACGATGATGTATATGGTGAATATCACCGTCGACTTGCCGAAGAGCACCTCACTCGGGTTCTTGCCTATGATATGCGGCTCGGCGATGTGTTTGCGCACTTTCTCGCGCTCCTCGCCCGCCATCATGCCCACGCCAAGCACCATGGTCTGCTGGATAATCAACATCAAGACTGCCGGGATGATAAAGGTGCAGAAACCGCTCTGGGTGTTGAACATCGGGACATACTGATATTCGATCGGGTACTGGAACGCCGATATCTGCTGCTCGGTGGCACCTGGTATCAGTGTGGCTTTTATCTCCTTGTTCATCTCGAGCGACACTTCGGTGCAGCTACTGAAAACGGCTTTATAATACAGTATTCCGCTCATGTCGGAATAGAGCTCCACCGTGGTCTGGCGGTGCTCCGCCACATCTTTCGCAAAATCTTTCGGTATGTAAATCAGGCCGTAAGCCTCACGCTGATGTATCATCTCCTTAGCCTCTTCCATATCCTGGCAATACGAGACAATATCCACGTCGCCAGTGGCATCCACACGACGCACAAATTCACGGCTGAGCTGCGAATGGCTGTTGTCGACGACCACCGTCGGCACCTCCCTGACGCTTTCATTATTATAGAGATATGCGTAAAGAAGCGGGTACAGGAACGGCACGATGATGAAGAAGACGATAACGCCCTCGTCGAACAACGCGCACTTCATCTCATACGCCCAAACTTCTATTATATTTCTTAACCATTTCATAATCAACAGTTTAATGCGTATAATGGTATTCCAACAAGAATTTTCTCAGACGTCCCAAAAGCATTATCGGCAAAGCCCAGAATGCCAGCATTATAGCAATGTTGAGCCACGAATAACGCAGTGGCAGTCCATTCAAAGCCTGGTCGACATATATCAGGAAATAATGCCTCAGCGGGAACAGCCATGCCAGTCCTTTCAATGTGTTTGGAAATGCCCAATGCGGGAACGAGAATCCAGATATCGGGAATGAGAGCACGCCCCACAGTGTGGCGAGACTCAACGCCCAGCGCAGTGACGGGACGAGGCCGCAGAAGAAGACGCCGAGCGCCAGCGAGGCGTTGATGAGCAAGAACATGTCGAGCAACATCGGCCAGATACCACTGTTGAGAGGGAACCGCCACACGCCATAAAGCATAAACAGACATAACAGACCCATCAAAGTCCAAGTCACAATCTGCGGCAACAGCTTGCCAATCAACGCCTTGACGATATCGTTGTCGGCCATGGCGAGCCATTGTTGAGCCGTCTCTTCCTTCATCTCGACGTAAATCGAATAAATCGCCACCTGCATGATAAGCAGCATGATGATTCCCGGAAGGATGGTATTGCTGAGGTAGACAGAATAGTTAAGACTCGGGTTGTTGACAGCGTGCATCTCCATCTTGATAGGCTGGAGCACCGCCATAGCCTGGTCTTCGGTGTAGCCGCGGGCGTATAACGAAGCGCGTCCGACAGCTCCCGAGGCATATTCCGACATCATCTTCATGTCGCGGTATGCCAGAGAGCCTGGTATCAGATACGAAGCCGCAGTGTAGAACGACACGACGGGCTGTTTGCCGCTTATCGCCATCTGGGTGGTGCCTGCCGGGATATAATAGAACGAGTAAATCTTGCCTTGCTGCATCGCCTTGCGTGCCGACGCGAAGTCGGGATAATGCTCGATGATGTTAGTCTGCTGGAATGCGTCGAGGTTACGTATCACCTCACGCGTGGTGGCGGTGTTGTCTTCGTCGACGACACCAGCAGGCAGCTCAGCCGGAAGCCCCTCCCCCATCAGCGTGGTGAAAAACAGAAACGCCACGACAGGCGCGATCACCATGCAGAAGGTGTAAAGGCCTCTCGAGAGTATGCGTTTCTCCTCACGTTTGGCGATAGCTATTATCTGATTGAATCCTTTATTCATCTTTTCTCCTCACCGATTCTGTAAATCACAGTCATGCCTGGTCTCAAGCCAGGGACTGCTGTCACTGGCACAGCACGTACTTCGAAAGTCTTGAGGTCGTATTGTCCGGTCTGTTTGGTTGCTTTCCATGCAGCATAGTCGCCACGGTCTTTCATATAGTTGACCTCCATGATGACTGATGCTCCGCCCAATGCAGGGAACTCTGCTGTGAAACTGCTTCCGATAGGGAGTTTGCTGAGGTTGTCCTCACGCACGTTGAAGGTGGCCCACATGTCATCCATCATTGCGATGTTCATGATAGGGGCTCCTGTGCCTACGAGTTCTCCGATGTGCGGGAAGATGTCTGTCACCTCGCCGTCGGCGTATGCCAGCAGGTAGGTCTCGTGGATGTATGAGTCGACCTCTGCCACGACGCCTTTAGCCTGTTGCACCTTGGCGGCGGCCATCTCCTTGTCTTCTTTCTGTGCGCCTTTCACCGCCATGTCGTACTGCGACTTAGCGGCTTTCTCGGTGGCGATGGCAGCGTCGTATTGTGCTTTGGTCTCGTCGTATTTCTGCTCGCTAACCACACCTTCTTTAAAGAGGTTCGACACGCGGTTGAACGATTTCTCCCAGATGTCGCGGTTCACTTTGGCTTTCTGCCACAGCTCGTAAGCGCCTTGGATCTGTTCCTCACGCGCGCCAGCCTCAGCCTTGTCGTTCAATGCCACTGCGGCGGTCTTCACTGCCTCGGCCTGGGCTTTCTTTGCCATGACTTCCGGAGCCTCGATGATAGCCAGAGTGTCGCCAGCCTTAACCTTGTCGCCTTCTTTGACTCTAAATTCCAGGATTCTGCCCGGAACCTTGCTCGACACACGATATTCCGTCGCCTCCATCTGGCCTTGAAGGATCTCATTTGTCTTGCCATAAGTGATTGAGCCAATGATACATACGGTTGCTATAACCAGTCCCAACACCACCAATGCGATGAATGTGTTTATTCTTTGTGTTTTTTCTGTTGCCATAATTTTATAAACTTAATACTTTAAACTTCAAAACTTAAAAACTGACTCTAAACTCTAAACTATTGCAAATTTCCGACTGCTTTTTTAAGATATGTGTTTGCCATGATGACATCGATTTTAGCGTCGATGTACTCCGAATGTGCCTGCATCCACGATGTCTGGGCTGCTTCGAGTGTCGACGAAGGAATCATTCCCTCGTTGAAGCCGACCGTCGCCATGCGCAGGTTTTCCTCGGCATCCGACATCTTCTCGGTAGTCATCTGCAGGCGCTGTTCCGCCTCTTTTATCTGTTTCTCATACTGACTTACCTGAAGCATCACCAGCTCTTTGGTGTCTTCGAGCTGCAGCTTGTATATTGTAGCTTCTGACTTGGCTTTGCGAACTTTGTTGTAGCCTTCGCCGAAATGGAACAGCGGCACCTTTGCGACGACACCCACGTTGTACATGCCGCGGAACTTGTTCTCGAAGCCGTTGAAACACGATGGGTTGGTCACGATATAATTTCCGAAGACAGCCACAGTCGGCAGGAAGTCGGAACGTGCGATGTTCACTTTCTTGTCGTATATCTGTGTCGCGAGTTTCAGGCTCTGAAGCTCAGGACGGTTGTTCATGATGTCTTCTTCGGTGTATTCGTTGCTGTAAGTAGGCACTATCACGTCTTCAAGTTGCTCGTCTTCAAGCACGATGTCACTGTCGAGAGGCAAGCCAATGCTCTGGCAAAGCAGCATCTTGGATAGTGCGAGACCGTTTTTCACCTTTATCAGTGTGAGCTCGCCATCGTTGAGTTTCACCTTCACCGATAGCTTGTCGGCGTTGGTTGCCATGCCCTCAGCCACGAGCTTCTCCACGTTGTTCGACATGGTGCGGAGCAGTTCCACATAGTTTTCGGTGAGTTTCTCTTTGTTTGCCAGTGACACAATCTGCCAGTATGCCTTGTCGGTGGCGACAATCACTTCCTGTTGCTCGGTAGTGAGCTGCATCTGGGCGAGGTCCTGTGCATAACGCGCCATCTTGTTGTAGGCACGGATCTTACCACCAGCATAGACAGGTTCCTGCACCGTTATCATGCCGGCGTACACGTTATGCGTGTCAAGGTAAAACTCCTTGGTGATCTCCTGTCCGATGGCGTCGAGAGCCTCAAGCACCCCGATGTGGTGCATGTTGTTGATAAGGTTTTGGAGGGTCTCGCTGTGGTTGATAATATAGGCCATATACGGATTCTCCATCAGTGATTGGATAATCGGGTCAATGTGACCGTTGATGTTGCCCTGAATCGACGAGCCCACAGTGTTGATGGCGTTGATTTTGTCGTCGCTCAACAGCTGGATCGCTTTCTCGTTATACATGTAAGTGCCCTCCGCTGTAAACTTCGGCAGATAGTTGGAAAACGCGATTTTCTTGTCGTACTCGGCCATTTTCACCTTTTCTTCGTGGATCTTGATATTGTTGTTGTTGTCAAGAGCCATGTCACGGCAGTTCTGCAATGACAATGTCTGCTGTGCGCCAACAGTGAGCGAAAACAGGCAAACCGCCAGCAAGAACGCCAGTTTCAAAGTTTTTGTCTTCATGATTTCTTACCAGTTATTTTGAGGTTGCAAAATTAAAAAATATATTGATTTATTGTACTTAAAAATTAATTATTATTTTTGCAAAAATTTAACGGCCATGTCAATCAGAAAACACATCCCGAACACCATAACCTGCTGCAACCTTTTAAGCGGCTGTGTGTCAATACTTTTTACCTGTCACAATCATATTTTATGGGCTTCGGCGATGATATTTGTCGCCGCCGTCTTCGATTTCCTCGACGGTTTTGCGGCTCGCGCCCTTGATGCCAAGTCGCCCATCGGCGGTGAGTTGGACTCCTTGTCGGATGTCGTATCATTCGGTGTGGCGCCGTCGTTCATAGTGGCTTGGTTTCTGAGCAGGAGCGGCATCGGCTGGTGGGTTCACAATGTCAACCTCTTCCCCATGCTTGCCTTCATCTTGGCGGCATTTGCGGCTGTCAGACTTGCGAAATTCAACATCGACACACGCCAGAGCCACAATTTCATAGGGCTTCCAGTGCCGGCGGTAGGATTGTTCATCGCCTCGTTGCCGTTCATGCTTTTCCGCATAGGAAACGACACCATGGTATACCAAGTGGTGATGAGCCCCTATTTCCTGCTTGCCATGGTAGCCATCTTCAGCTGGCTCATGATAAGCGAAGTGCCATTTTTCTCATTTAAGATCAAAAATCTGAGGTTCAAAGACAACATGCTCCGCTATTTCGTGGTTATCTTTGCCATTATTGCAGTGATAATCATGAAGTTAGCAGCGTTACCTTTCGTGTTTCTGTTCTATATTTTGCTTTCGGTTATCTGCTACAGAGGAGAATAATTCAGGGGTATATAAAAATGTAGAGATGCACGGCCGTACATCTCTACATTTCAGATATTTCAGAAATCATTATTTCTTAATCACCTTAGTGACCTCGCCATTCGCTTTCACGAAGTAAACGCCGGCATCGAGGTCTTCGATGTTGATTGTGACCTCGCCTGATGCCATCTCAACACGTTTTACCATCTGGCCGAGGCTGTTGTAAATGATGATGTCGGTCTGTGCATCGCCAAGAGCAATGTTCAACATGCTGTTGGCAGGGTTAGGATAAACCATAACATCATGTCTTTCAACAACTTCCTCCACATCGGTGATAATTGTCGAGGCAGGGAACACTATATTGTCAATCCAGGCGCAGTCGCTGCCGCTCGACACCGAGCCGTCCTTTGTGTATTCCCATCTGAGCTCATGTGAGCCAGGAGTCAGAACATAAGCAGCCTGAGCCCATGACACATCGCCCGACCAGTTGTTTTTCTCACTACCGTCAATCTTGAAGTATAGCTTGTCATAATTGTTTTCTGATGACACTTTATAATAGAAGCTCACAACGCTTTCCTGTTCAACCTCCACATTGATATAAAGCGAAGTGGTCTCACCGTCAGAAATGCTTGTTGACTTTGCGCAATACTGTCCCTCGTATGGGTTCTGTGTCGTGACTTCCCATGCGTAGATGACGCTTGGATAATGCCAATCGAATGCACTCAAGTCACCAGTCTCGAAGCCTTCCATCGACTGTCCTACCTGGATGTAATATGAATCGTTCAAGAGATAATTTCCGTAATAAGCGGCGTAAGGCAACTCATACATGGCTCCGATTATCGCTTCATTGCTCAAAGTGAATTCCATATCGGCTGTAAACTCCTCATCAGCGGCAATAGCGTCATAATGCCATTCTGTTGTGTTGACGGTGATCTCCGGATGTGAGTTGAACACTGTGAAAACTGCTGAAGGTGCTGCTGCCCCACCATTATTTTTCAGCGTAAAATGCACAGTACCGCTGTCGCCGGTGTTCAAAGCTTGACCTGTCGATGTTTCCAAAACTGCGCTAACCATCACAAACTCAGGAGCATATATTCTTGCATCGAAATGGCTCTCCCATGTCTCGGTGCCATCGGTGCAAGTGATGTTGAATCTTACCAACGTATTGTTCGGCACATTGTCGCTGACGGAGAAGCCGAAGGCATTGTCAATTGTAACGCTCTGATTGCCAGACACGTTGCCGACATTTTCAGTAGTCTCATTGAATGTGACATATTCGCTGTCGCTTGTTATTGTGGCTGTCACGTTGCTTGCGTTGACGCTGCCGACGTTAGCCAATGTCATGTTGAAGCTGTAGTTTCCGTCAAATTCCATCTGTGAGCCGCCATTCAAAGCATAGCTCTCATAGACCACGTATGGTGTGTTGCTTGGCACGCTCTGCATTTCCACATCCTGAGGATATGAGTTGACACCAGAGACCTTCATTATCATGTTACCCACAGCCTGCAGACCGCCATTAAACACTATCACAGCCACGCCGTTATCATCGGTGCCGCCCGTTGCGATGACCTCGCCGTCCATGTAGACAAGGCAGCGATAGTTCTTCAACGGGTTGCCGTTGTTATCGGTTATAGTCACCTCTATCGATTGTGTGCCTACGATGACCTGTGATGGAGCGTCGACGTTGGCTGTCATAGGCTCGTCAAGCCACACGTTGACGGCGCCGTCGCCGAGGATGTTCATATCGTAGAAGTTCCAGCGGAGTGCGCCTTCCTCCCACTGTCCTGGAGCTGTCACCCAAGGTGCCGTCTCGCATTTTCCTATTGCATGAGCCACGCTGAGCCATCCTATGCGGTCAGCCCACTGTGCGTCGGTCATCTCTCTTTCGAGGTGTGCGCCAGGGCCCTCAGTCTGACCCTCGTTAAACCAGCCATAACGCGAGTTTCCGATGACGGCGACAGCAAAATTCTGGATTTTCACCATCTTCTCAAGGATACAATCCTCATCGAAAGCGCCACAGTCACAGCCTTGTGTGTGGAAGAACGTATAGTTGTGGTCGACACCATTGGCGCTGGCAAAATCGCTGTTAGAGATGCCATACCAGCCTGCCACATAACCTGTGTTGGCGTGACCGTCATGGTGCACGTAGCTTGTACCTGCGTTGATAGCCTGTTTCAGCAATGTACCGCTCCAGTTGCCTTCTTCCTCATAAAGTTTTGTGAAGTCGTAAGACTCCGGATATCCGAGGGTTGTGTATCCGTTGTCATCATGCAGGCCGATAAGGAGCTCGAGATAGTCCGAGCCGTTTGAGGTTGGGTTATCGTAGAGATGCTCACCTGCCAAAATCACCTTATGGAACTCGCCGAGCACCGGTGTCTGCTGATACGACAGGGTCTTATGAATCATATTCTGAAGGTCGGTGGCGTTGTTAAACGACATACGGCTGACGCCAATCTCAGGATAGAGGTCGTCCTCTCCTGGCTCGCCATAGCGGTTGTTTCCGTTGTCGTTCCATGTCCCGTCAAGGCCGGCATAATAAAGGTCTGCCGGGATGCTATTGCTTTCCTGGTTGCCGCCGCCCGATGTCACATGGCAGTAGAAACCGCGGTAAGGCACGAGGTCGACATCACCGCCCAACACCACCATGCTGATACCGTTGTTCTGGTATTCCTGTATGATGTAGTTGCGTATCTTATCCTGGTTGTCGACACCTGTCATGGTAGCGTAAATGTCTGACACTAAAGCGATTCTGTTACGCATACCGATAGAATTGTAATAATTGCAATACTCGCTGTAGCCATCAACGAACTCCGACGTGGTGATGATAAGCAGGTCGTATGCGTTCACCTCACGGCCTCTTGTCTGGTATGTTTCAACCATCTCAGGGTTCTGGGCGAGGCGTTTCACCATGTTTTTAACCTCTGGAGTGCCCCAAAGCATCGCGCTGTGGTCGGCTCTCGAAGCCATAGTGTTCACACGCACTTTAGCTGTTTTAGCATACATCACCTTACCTTCCGAAGGGATGTATTGCACTGGTGTGAACGATGCCAAGGCAAAGCCGTATCCGTTTTTGTATTGGGTTGTCACAACACCGTGATTTTCAGCAGGATACACGCTTCTTGAAGCATAAACAGCCTCGTTTACCACCAAATCTCTCTTTTCATTGTCGCCTGTGATTCTTGAAGGCTGATATGGAAAGAGGTTTACATTGCCTTCAATCTCTTGAAAATCAGAGAGTTCGACAACAATTGACTCAGCCTCTGTGCCTTGTGGCAGCATCAAGCTGACTGCCTTGTATGGCAATGAAGGATTACCGGCCAAAGCGGTCTGCATACAGCCTTCAAAGCCGACTTGCTGATAGCCACGAAGCATCGTAACTTGCGGATTATCAAAGTGATAAGTCTTCTCGACTGTCTGAGCCGTCATCATCAGGCCCATCATCGACAGAACAAGCAAAAAAGTAAGTTTTCTCATTTTATTCTTTTTTTTAATGATCAATCTAAAAGCGTGCAAAGGTACACTTTTTTTATTAAATAGGTGCTTTTTTTTCAAAAAAATAACATCTCGAACCGATTTATTTGTAATTTTGTAGTATGAAAACGAAGATTTACATATTATTATTGATTATCATGGCTTCGTGCTCGTCGCCAAAGCGTGACGACATTGATATAAAGGTCGATAACTTATTGAGTCAGATGACGTTAGATGAGAAAGTCGGGCAGCTTTGTTGTCCGATTGGCTTCAATCTTTACGAAAATAAAGATTATAAAACGCTCATCGACACCTTGCCTGTTGGCGGCTTTTGGGCAGTGTTGCGTGCCGATCCGTGGTCACAGAAGACGTTGGAGACTGGTCCTGACGCTCGGAAGTCAGCGTTGATTTTCAATGAGATGCAACGTTATGCCGTAGAGCACACGCGTCTCGGCATCCCGATTTATTTCGCCGAGGAGTGTCCGCACGGGCTGATGGCTGTAGGTGCCACGGTGTATCCTACGGGCTTGGGGATGGCATCGACTTGGGACGAGGAGCTCTTATATAATATAGGTGACGCCATCGGTGCTGAAGCTGCCGCCAGAGGCGCTAAATTCGGCTACGGACCGGTCATTGATATCGCCCGTGACCCGCGCTGGTCGAGGGTTGAGGAGACCTTCGGCGAGGATCCGTATCTCTCAGGGACGCTGGGCGGCGCCGTCATCCGAGGCATGCAGAATCATCTGGGAGCCACGGTGAAACACTTTGCGGCGTACGGCATACCCGAAGGCGGGCACAACGGCGCCGCCTCACAAACGGGACCAAACACCTTGGCGACAGACTACCTGATGAACTTCGAAATAGCAGTTAAAAATGGCGCAAAAAGCATCATGACATCATACAACGCCATCGACGGAGTGCCTTGTACATCAAACAGTTACCTCTTGAAAGATGTTTTGCGCAAACAATGGGGCTTCAAAGGCATAGTGTTCTCCGACCTTGGGAGCATCTGGGCACTGCACAGCACACACAGGACGGCTGAAAACCAATTGGTTGCGACCGCCCAAGCCATCAACGCCGGCGTCGACATCGACCTCGGAGCATCCAACTACGGCACATTCCTGAAGACAGCCGTCGAAAACGGCATGGTGCCAATAGAGAACGTCGACGAGGCGGTGCGACGCATCCTTCGTTTCAAATACGAGATAGGATTATTTGACAATCCATATCTCGAGGTACCTGACGACGGAGCATGGCATGCCACGTCAGATCTGGCATTGCAGACGGCACGCGAAGCAGTGGTTTTGTTGAAAAACGACGGCATTTTGCCGTTATGTAAAGACGCACGGCCGTGCGTCTCAACAATCGCCGTCATCGGGCCTAATGCCGACAACATTTACAACCAGCTGGGCGACTACACCGCGCCTCAGGATCCTAACGACATCGTCACCGTGCTCGAAGGCATCAAAAACCGTGCCAAACCCGACACAAAAATCATATATTCGAAGGGCTGCTCCATCCGCGACACCCAAGATGCAGATATCAAAGACGCTGTAAACGCAGCAAAATCAGCAGATGTCACCATCTTGGTGGTCGGGGGCTCGTCGGCACGCGACTTCAAGACATCGTACGAGTCGACAGGTGCCGCTCTCGTCGACGACCACATCTCCGACATGGACTGCGGCGAGGGCTACGACCGCGAGTCACTCGAGCTGTCGGGACTACAGGAAGACCTCATCAAAGAGATTGCAAAGCTACATAAACCGCTTATAATCATTCACATCGAAGGTCGCCCGATGCTCAAAAATGCCGCTAGCGAGGTCGCCGACGCACTCATCACCGCCTTCTACCCGGGCGAGCAAGGCGGCAACGCCATAGCCGACGTAATCTTCGGAAACTACAACCCCGCCGGGCGTTTGCCGATATCACAGCCTCGCCACACAGGCCAGATCCCGGTGTATTACTCGCAACCCAAGCCACACGACTACGTCGAAGGCGAGAGTTCGCCACTCTATTGCTTCGGCTACGGACTCAGTTACACAAAATTTGAGTATAACAACCTGAATATCAACAAATTAAACAACGAGATAGAAGTCTCCTTCGACGTTAAGAACACCGGCGACTACGACGGCGACGAGGTGGTGCAACTCTATCTCCGCGACGAATACGCCACTATCACACCGGCAGAGAAACTGCTGAAAGGTTTCAAACGTGTTTTTATCAAAAAGAATGATACTCAACATGTTATACTGACTGTACCGACCGAAAAACTTGAGCCAGGAGAGTTCACGATCATGGTGGGAGCCTCATCTGACGACATCCGACTGAAAGAAAAAATTGAAATTTGATTTGCTTTTTAAATAAAAAATGTATCTTTGCGGTATGGATATGCTCATTTTAGTACCGAAAACGACTAACCGTCTGCACTATATCTTTGACTTGATAATCAAAGAGTTACTTGGTATTTCTTATAAGTTTACGACCGACAACGAGACTTTCACCTCATACAACGGGCCGAAGTTCCACTACGGAAACAACCAGTTTTGGAACGAGCCTTTCCAGAAGGCCACCGACATACTTTTCCAGCACGACATAGCCGAAAAAGACATCAAAATAATTGAGTATAAAGACGATAAGGCGATTTTCCCCGTTTACAACGAAAAATCCATATTCCCGTTCGACATCTTCGCGGCATCGTTTTACATCGTGACACGTTACGAGGAGTATCTGCCGCACATCAACGACAAGTTTGACCGTTTTCAAGCGAAGGACTCTATCTTGGTGAAAATGAACATGTTAGAGAAACCATTGGTCAACATTTGGGCTATCGAACTCGGCAATATCCTCACTGCGATTTATCCCGATCTGAAGTTGAAAAAGAAGACCTTCACCTTCGTCCCCACCTACGACGTGGATGCGGCCTGGGCCTACAAAAACAAGGGAATCTTCAGAACCACCGCGGCTTTCGCACGTGACATCATCAACTTGGACTTCAAGGAATGTAAGAGACGCTGGAAATCAATCATCGGATACGAGAGTGACCCGTTCGACACCTTTGACCACCAATTGGAGTTGCAGAAAGAGCTGCATCTGCATCCGAAATATTTCATCCTCTGCGGTGAATACGACCTCAACGACAAGAATATCACATTGAGAAACACCAACTTCCAGAATCTCATCAAACGTCTGGGCGACTATGCGAACGTCGGCATCCACCCTTCGTATTCGTCATATCTCAACAAAGAAAAGGTGAAGACCGAGGTCACGAACCTCTCGAAGGTGCTCAACCGCGAGATCACGATGAGCCGTCAGCATTTCCTAAGACTGCGTCTGCCGTTGAGCTATCAAATCTTGATTGATTTGGACATAACCGACGATTACTCAATGGGTTACGCCACTTTGGCAGGCTTCCGCGCCGGCATCGCCGACACATTTAAGTTCTTCGACCTCGAACACGACAACGTCACGAATCTCAACATACACCCGTTTGCCCTGATGGATGGCACCATGCGCGACTACCTCGACCTCAACATCGACGAGTCATACGAGAAAGCCGCCAAACTCATCCAAGAAGTGAAAAACGTGAACGGCACATTCATACTTCTGTGGCACAACGAGACGCTCAGCGACGAGAAACGCTGGGTCGGCTGGAAAGCATTATACCGTAGAATCCTCGACTGCGCATTGGACAAGTCATGATACGCTATTTAACTCATAATCAGATAGATACGCAACGTTGGGACGACTGCATCGAGAAAAGTCCCGACGCTTTGGTCTATGTCTGGTCGTGGTATCTCGACGTGGTACATCCCGACTGGGAAGCCCTCGTCGAAGACGATTATGAGACCGTGATGCCGCTCGCAGGTGGCAGAAAATTTGGGATAAATTATCTGTTTCAGCCTTTTTTTACCCAGAAATTCGGTGTTTTTGGCAAGAATAAGGTTTCCGAAGGCATAATTCAAGAGTTTTTGGATGCAGTTCCTGAAAAATTTCAGTTTGCTGAGTTCCGCCTTAAGGGCATTAAGGGCATTAATGGCGTTAAGGGCCTTAACCACAGGAATATTGAGCTTGATTTAAGGCCAGAATATAGTGTTTTGGCGAAAAACTATCATTCCAACACTAAACGCAATTTAGCGAAAGCAAAAAAAGAGAATTTAGAGATAACAGAAAACGTCGAACTATCAGTGATTATTGATCTTTTCAGAAAAAACAAAGGAGTACAAATCACAAAATGGGGTGATGCGGAATATGAAAGACTGCTGAAGCTCGTCAAGGTAGCGAAACAGCACGGGAAATGTCTGGTTTTAGGAGTAAAAAACGCTGACAATCAAATAGTTGCGGGCGCATTTTTCATGACAAGCCATAGCAAAATAGTGTTT
>JAEEGG010001249.1_pt1 | contig 69531 bp, 62 predicted proteins | sample 9134161 | NCBI WGS metagenome assembly JAEEGG01 (sample SAMN16246543, study PRJNA631951) | gut metagenome | biome: gut microbiome; feature: rumen; material: CR-attached | host: Bos | place: Iran: Karaj | collected 2018-10
TTTCCCGAGGCGGAGATCCTCGAGATCCTTCGCTACTGGGTTGTAAACTTCCACGTTGATGCATTCCACCTTATGGGCATGAACATACCCATGAGTCTTGTGGCATCCGATCCCATGCTTGCCGGCACCAAGATCCTTTCCGATCATCTGGAAAGCATTAATTTCGATATCATCAGAAAGCCCGGTGACAGAAGAGTCATCGGTTACTATTCCGACGATTTTCAGTATCCGCTCAGAAAGCTGCTTAAGAGCGATGACGGACAGGTATCCGATGTTCTTGCGCAGCTCCGTTCCAATCCCGAGGAAAACGGAAGGATCAATTTCTTTTCAAGTTACAGGGGATTCACTCTTATGGATATGGTCAGTTACGACCGTAAGCATAATGAGGAAAACGGCGAAGAAGGAAGAGACGGAAGCGATTACAACTTCAGCTGGAATTGCGGCGAAGAAGGTCCCACCAGGAAAAAGAAGGTAAAGGATCTCAGGGAAAAACAGATACGCAATGCATATTCGCTTCTTATGCTGGGCGCAGGCACGCCGCTTATCTTCATGGGAGATGAATTCGGTAATTCCCAGAAGGGCAACAATAACCCTTACTGTATAGATTCCCAGGTGACATGGCTTGACTGGAAGGATGAAGGGAAGAATGCCGAACTTACAGCTTTCCTTAAAAAACTCGCCCATCTCCGTAAGAGCCACACTGTTTTCCACTGTAACAAAGAGCTTTACATGACGGATACATCGGGAACCGGATTTCCGGAGATCAGTTATCATTCGGATACGGCATGGAGAGTATCTGCAGAGTACTATTCCAAATCTTTCGGCATAATGCTGTGCGAGCCTGACGGAAAGCTTCTCTACGCCGCAGTCAATATGAACTGGGAAAACACAAAGCTGGCACTTCCCAGGCCTCCCAAAGGCTGCGACTGGAAGATGATCCTTTCTACAGACCCTGTACTGACGGACAAAAAGTCTTCCGGTCCGGATGCAAAGAATGCATCAAGAGATCAGTTTGAAAAAGTAATACCCGGCAGGACCGTAGTCTTTTATGAGACTGTCAGAACGGAAAACAAAAAAACTGCCGTTGAGAAAGCTGTTAAATGAGACCTTCTTATATCAAAAGTTTCATAGGTCATTTCATGACCATAACCAAGCACAAGAAACTTGTATGCGAAGGATGCTTTAAAGCAGGACTTTATTACCAGGGAATTGTGCATGACCTTTCCAAGTACTCGCCTTCGGAGTTCCTTGTCGGTGTCAGATATTATCAGGGGACAAGAAGCCCCAACAATGCCGAAAGGGAAGATCACGGATATTCCGCGGCATGGCTCCATCACAAAGGACGCAACAAGCATCATTATGAGTACTGGATCGATTACAACACCAGGGGCAAGGATCCCGGTGAGGATGTTATGATCCCCGTTGAGATGCCGTACAGATACTTTGCGGAGATGGTGATCGACCGTATAGCCGCTTCAAAGGTTTATAAGGGTAAGGATTATACGGACGCATCGCCTCTTGAATATTTCTACAGCGGAATTGAGATGGTGCCCATGCACCCGAATACGAGGCGGGATCTTAGGAAGTATCTCAAATTCCTTGCAAAGTACGGCGAGGAGAAAACCTACAGACTTATAAGACACGAAATGTTCAAAAGATACGGACTTCATTTTTGAAAAGAGGAATAAATGGCAGGCTCTTCATTCGGAAGAATATTCAGGATAACCACATGGGGCGAGTCTCACGGACCCGCACTCGGATGCGTTATTGACGGCTGTCCCGCAGGTGTGGAATTATCCGAAAAAGACATACAGCCTTATCTCGACAGAAGAAAGCCCGGCAATGCAGCCGTAGCCACTGCGAGAAAGGAATCGGATACGGCGGAGATCCTTTCCGGTGTTTTTGAAGGAAAGACGACCGGAACTCCGATAAGCGTTATCATCAGAAATTCCGACCAGCATTCGAACGACTATGATAACCTTAAGGATCTGTACAGACCCGGACATGCCGATATGACATACGATGCCAAGTACGGCTTCAGGGATCACCGCGGAGGAGGAAGAAGTTCCGGAAGGGAAACTGCTGCAAGGGTCATCGCAGGTGCTATAGCGGTCAAGGTTCTTAAGGAACTCGGAATAACCGTTGAAGCTTATACAAGAGCCATAGGACCTGTTGAAGCAGACCTCAGCGAATATTCAAGAAGTGCGGTGCTTGCCAATGCAACCGCAATGCCGGATATAAATGCCAATGCAAGAGCACTTGAATATATCGCGGATATGAAGAATAAATGCGATTCCTGCGGCGGTGTTATGGAATGCATCATAAAGGGTGTTCCCGCAGGTGTAGGGGATCCGGTATTTGATAAGCTCGATGCACTGCTTGCACAGGCGGTTATGAGCATAGGTGCGGTCAAGGCGGTCGAGATCGGAGACGGAATACAAGCCGCTTCTTCTGTCGGAAGCAGGAACAACGATCAGTTCAAAGCCGGCAGCAAAGGTCAGATTTCCAAAAAGTCGAATCACGCAGGCGGAATACTCGGAGGCATAAGCGATTCATCGGACATCATCGTCAGGGCAAGCGTAAAGCCCACGCCTTCGATAGCAAGAAGTCAGAAGACCGTAAATAAACTCGGTGAAAACACCGAGATCGAGATACACGGACGTCACGATCCCGTCATCGTTCCGAGGGCGGTTGTTGTACTCGAGAGCATGTGTGCCGTGACGATACTTGATAGCTTACTGTACGGGATGGGATCCCGCATCGATAATCTTGTCAGCATTTACAATAAATAACCAGAGGTGGACATTATGGCTGAAGAAAAGAAAAAAACAACCAAGGCAGCTTCAAAGGACAAGTATGTTGCGTATGTTTCGACTTATACCATGGGTGATAACCATGGTATCAAGGTGTACGACGTAAACATGGAGACCGGTCGCTTTACCGAGAAGGATGAGGTTGAGATCTCAAACTCTTCCTACATCACAACTTCCCATAACGGAAAGTATCTCTACTCGATAACTGACCTTGGCGTCGAATCATACAGGATCGCCGAGGACGGAACCCTCGATCTTATCAACTTTGCACCCATCAACGGAATGAGAGGCTGCTACCTTGCAACCGATTATACCGATAAATATCTGATGGTTGCCGGCTATCATGACGGTAAGCTTACCGTTCTCCATCTCAAGGACAACGGCGGTGTAGGTAAGATCACCGATGAAGTTTTCCATAAGGGTCTCGGATCGATGGCAGACAGAAACTTCAGACCCCATATCGCAAGTGCGAGAATGACTCACGATAACAGATACATCCTTGTTGCCGATCAGGGAATGGATCATGTTAACGTATATGAGCTCAACCACGATACAGGCAAGATCAAGCTTGTCGATATCATAAGATGCCAGCTTGAATCATCACCACGTCAGATAAAGCTTTCCAAGGACGGAAGATTCATCTACATTTGCCTTGAGGCCACCTGCAAGATCGATGTTTATGAGTACACCTTTGACGGAAAGGCTCCCGTATTTGAAAAGATCCAGACCGTTGATGTTGTAAAGCGTGAGAGCGGTGTTAATTCCGCTATCAGTGCTCTTTCATTTTCTACCGATTACAGATACATCCTTACAACTATTGCCGGGGACAATTCCGTTGCGATCTTCTCCGCAGACCCGAATACCGGAATGCTCGAAAAGAAGCTTCTTCTTCCCGTATCCGGCGACTATCCTAAGGATGCGGAGATACTTCCCGGAAATAAGTTCCTTGTATCGCTGAATCATGAATCAAATGAAATGTCGTTCTTTAAGCTCGATATCGAGAACGGCACCATGATCATGAACGGCGGATTTGTAAAAGTAAAGACACCCAACTGTATCCTTATCCATAAGCTTAACCGTGAAGGCGAAGTCGAGATCTTAGAGAATCAATGATCAATCAGACGAAAAAGGAACGCGTTTCCGAAGAGATAAGGAAGCGCGGCAGAAAGAATAAGACATACAGATTCTTTTCCCCGCTGATCAAAAAGATCTGCTTTCTCAGGATAGATCTGTGTGATTTCTGCGAAGAGCACATGCTGAAATTTGTTCTGCTGTGCACTTCGCTGGTCTGCTTTACGGCTTTCTGCAGTTTTTCTTTTCCTCTGTTCAAGGGCTCGGTAACCAATCTCGGAATCATCGATTTCAATGAACTTGATGAATCCATTTCGCTTGCCGAAGAAAAATCCGATGTGATGACGGCAGATGAAGCAAGGATCCTTTTCAGGGACGATTTCGTCACAAGGGATTCAGCCGGTCTGGGGTCATCTGTCAGCACCAATTCCGAGGGTCAGGAAGTCATCGCGATCGGAACCGATGACATTCTTGATGATATGCTTGATCAGTTCCCGGATGATGAAACTCAGTCAGCGGACGCACCCGTATATGAAGATATCGATCTGGACAGCCTTGTTTTTGATAAGAATGACTGGCGTCTCATTCTGGTCAATAAGCAGCATTCTGTTCCTGCGGATTATGAATTCCCTCTCGGAAATCTTACCGAAAACCTTCAGTGTGATGAGAGAGTCATTGACGATCTTGTTCAGATGCTCCGTGACGCGAGAAGTGCCGGAATGAATATCTGGATCGTATCACCTTACAGATCCGGTGATAAGCAGGAGAATCTGTTCAATTACGATCTCGGAAAATACATGGCATCCGGAATGAACTATTTTGATGCTTATCAGCTTGCGGCGGAAGCTGTTACACTTCCCGGAACCAGCGAGCATCAGATAGGACTTGCATTTGATATAGTAAATAATGAATATGCGCATCTCGGTGAGGGCTTTGGTGAGACCAGGGAAGGATTATGGCTTGCCGAGAACTGTTATAAGTATGGTTTCATACTCAGATATCCCGCGGATAAGGAATATATCACAACGATCGAATATGAGCCCTGGCACTTCAGATATGTCGGAAGGGAAGCGGCGGCTTATATGACATTCAATGACCTTACCCTGGAAGAATTCTGGGAGGAAGTATTTTGAGTTCGAATTTTAAACTGATCAAAAAAGACGGAAATGCAAGAAGAGGAGAGCTGATCACCGTACACGGAACCGTTCAGACCCCTCTTTTTATGAATGTCGGAACCGTGGCTGCGATCAAGGGCGGAGTAAGCTCCGAGGACCTTGAAAATATCGGATGCCAGGTTGAACTTTCCAATACATATCATCTCCATGTACGTACCGGAGATGAGCTTATTAAGAGGTTCGGCGGTCTTCATAAGTTTATGGACTGGAAAAAGCCGATCCTTACAGATTCCGGAGGATTCCAGGTATTCTCGCTTGCTTCAATGAGAAAGATCAAGGAAGAAGGAGTCACCTTCAGAAGCCACATAGACGGTCATAAGATCTTCATGGGACCCGAGGAGAGCATGAGGATACAGAGCAATCTCGGTTCGACCATCGCAATGGCATTCGATGAATGTCCTCCCGCAAAGGCCGAAAGGGAATATGTTCTTCCTTCCGTACAGCGAACGGAAAGATGGCTTGAAAGATGCAAGGCCGAGATGGACAGACTAAATTCCCTTGAAGACACCATCAACAAAAACCAGCTCCTTTTCGGAATAAACCAGGGTGCCGTTTATAACGATATCCGTATAGAAAATGCAAAGAGGATCTCGGAACTGGATCTTCCCGGTTATGCGATCGGAGGACTTGCGGTCGGAGAGACTCATGAAGAGATGTATGATGTCCTCGATAATACCGCTCCTTATCTCCCCGAAGATAAGCCCAAATATCTTATGGGAGTTGGAACACCTACAAATATCCTCGAAGCCGTCGACCGCGGAATAGATATGTTCGACTGCGTATATCCTTCGAGGAATGGACGCCACGGACATCTCTATACGCATCACGGCAAGATCAATATCAACAATGCCAAGTATGCGGAGGATGACAGGCCGATAGAGGAAGGATGCGGATGTCCCGCATGCAGAAGATATTCAAGGGCTTACATCCGTCATCTGCACAAAGCCGGTGAGATGCTGGGATTAAGACTCTGCGTACTTCACAATCTGTATTTTTACAATCATCTTATGGAAGAGATAAGGGATGCCATAGATGAAGGCAGATATAAGGAATTCAAGAACTCACTGATCGAAGATCTGAACGGATCCGACTGATCCGAAAGGAGGAAATGTATATGAAAAAACTTCTTATTTCAGTTGCTGCATTTTTTACAATGGTTTTCTGTTTCGGCGTATCGGTTGAAGCGGCTCCCGTTAAGATGGCCGACGGCCAGCTCTTTGATGCGCAGTATTATGCACAGAATAACCCCGATGTCGTAGCAGCTTTCGGAACAGATGTAAACTGGCTCTACCTTCACTATACTGTGTGCGGTAAGACCGAAGGCAGACTTCCTTACGATCCTTCTTACGGCAGTGGTTCTTCATCAGGCGGATTCAACGCAGCATATTATGCCGCAAGATATCCCGATGTTGCCGCAGTGTTCGGAAATGATCCCACACTTCTCAGGATGCATTACGATCTTTGCGGAAAAGCAGAGGGCAGATTCCCTAATGCCGAAGCCGAGCTTGCAACCATGCCCGGACCAATGCCCGTTTATATCGTAAGCATTTCAAGTGAAGAACAGCAGGTGCTTGACCTTGTTAATGCCGAGCGTGCCAAGTACGGACTTGCTCCTTTGGCCTGGGATTCCTCAAACCTTGGACCCGGCGCTGCACTCAGGGCTCAGGAAATCTCGGTTTACTTTTCTCATACAAGACCTGACGGATCGAGCTGCTTTACCGCAATAACCAATCCCGGAATTGTAGGAGAAAACATCGCCGCAGGTCAGCGCTCCGCCCAGGAGGTCATGAATTCCTGGATGAACAGTCCGGGACACAGGGCCAACATCCTTGATGCCCGCTTTACCAGACTCGGAGTAGGATATTTATATTCTCCCTCGTCTCATTACAAATTTTACTGGGTACAGATGTTCTCGTCATAAATTTTTTATTTGATACTTTTGCGGATATCGTGTATCATCAGACATGTTGCGGGAAAATTCGCAAAAGAAACGATCGGAGGAATTATAAATGAACTTTATGCTTCTTACAGCTGATGCTGCTCAGAGTGATGCTACAGGATCCATTCTTTCAATGGTTCTTATATACGGTGTTCTTATCTTTGCTCTCTGGTTCTTCTTCATGAGACCCCAGAAGAAAGAGCAGAAGAGAACCCAGGAGATGCTCTCCACCCTTGAGAACGGTGATATCGTTTGTACCACTTCAGGCTTCTACGGAACGATCATCGATATCCAGGAAGATATGGTCATTGTTGAGTTCGGAAATAACCGTAACTGCCGTATCCCGATGGAAAAGTCCGCTATCGCCAAGGTAGAAAAGCCCGGACAGGCTTCCGCATCCGATTCCGATTCCAAGAAATAATTTAGATCATATTATCTTTAAGCCCTTAGGAATCCATCCTAAGGGCTTTTTTTGTATATTTGCTTCATACGAAAAAGGTTAAATACGCCCCTTGAATTTCACAATTTAATACGATAAATTAGAAATGTCGCATTTTTTGCGAAAAGGAGACACTATGAAACTTAACATTGTATGTATTCCCGGTGACGGGATCGGTCCCGAAATTGTTGCGCAGGCCAGGAAGGTGCTTGAAAAAGTGGCTTCTGTTTACGGTCATGAGATGGTCTTTACGGATATTCTGATGGGCGGAGCATCCATTGATGCCTGCGGTGAGCCTCTTACCCAGGAAGCTATCGATACCGCAAAGGCTGCAGATGCAGTACTTATGGGTTCCATAGGCGGAAACACCACCACGAGCCCCTGGTACAAGCTTCCTCCCGAGAAAAGACCCGAAGCAGGTCTTCTTAAGATAAGAAAAGAGCTCGGACTCTTTGCCAACTTAAGACCCGCATATCTTTTCCCCGAGCTTGCAGACGCATGTCCCCTTGCAAGCGAGACCTCAGGTAAGGGCTTCGACCTTCTTATCATGAGAGAGCTTACCGGCGGACTTTATTTCGGAGAAAGACATACCGAGGTTGTGAACGGACTCAGAACAGCCGTCGATACACTTACATATAATGAAGAAGAAATAAGAAGAATTGCTATCAAGGCATTCGAAGCCGCAAGGAAGAGAAAGAAGAAGGTTACTTCCGTAGATAAGGCTAATGTCCTTGATTCCTCAAGACTCTGGAGAGCCGTTACCGCAGAGGTGGCCAAGGATTATCCCGATGTAGAGCTTGAGAATATGCTCGTTGATAACTGCGCAATGCAGCTCGTCAAGGATCCCGCCCAGTTTGATGTTGTACTTACCGAGAATATGTTCGGTGACATTCTTTCCGATGAAGCCAGCATGATAACCGGTTCGATAGGAATGCTTTCATCCGCATCACTTAACGAGACCAAGTTCGGACTTTATGAGCCCAGCCACGGCTCCGCTCCCGACATCGCTGGTCAGGATATCGCAAACCCCATCGCAACAATTCTTTCCGCTGCAATGATGCTGAAGTTCTCCTTTGACCTGAATAAGGAAGGCGATGCCATCGAAGCGGCAGTAAAGCAGGTTCTTAAGGACGGTTTCAGAACCGGGGATATTTATTCGGAAGGCTGCGAGAAGGTAGGATGCACACGTATGGGTGATCTTATCTGTGACAGGATCAAATAAATCAGAAGTACTGATCAAATAAAGTAGGAGAGGTTAAAACCATGAGAAGTGATTCCGTAAAAGTCGGTGACGCACAGGCGCCCCACAGAAGTCTTTTTAACGCACTTGGAATGACAGAAGAAGAGAGAAAGCGTCCTCTGATCGGTATCGTTACTTCATATAACGAGATCGTTCCCGGACATATGAATCTCGATAAGATAGCCGAGGCAGTCAAGCTCGGTGTTGCAATGGCAGGCGGTACTCCCGTGCTTTTCCCTGCAATCGCAGTATGTGACGGTATCGCTATGGGACATATCGGAATGAAGTACAGCCTTGTCACCAGAGACCTCATTGCCGACTCAACCGAGTGTATGGCAATGGCTCACGGTTTTGACGGACTTGTATGCATACCCAACTGCGACAAGAATGTTCCCGGACTTCTTATGGCCGCAGCAAGGGTCAATATTCCCACCGTTTTCGTTTCCGGCGGCCCCATGCTCGCAGGTCACGTTCACGGCAAGAAGAGAAGCCTTTCTTCCATGTTCGAAGCAGTCGGAACCTATGCTGCAGGCAACATGACCAAAGAAGAACTTACCGAGTTTGAGGAGAAGGTATGCCCCACATGCGGATCTTGCTCAGGTATGTATACCGCAAACTCCATGAACTGCCTTACCGAAGCGATCGGTATGGGCCTTAAAGGAAACGGAACCATCCCCGCTGTTTATTCCGAGCGTATCAGACTTGCAAAACATGCCGGAATGAAGATCATGGAGCTTGTTGAAAAGAACATCCGTCCCAGGGACATCATGACCGACAAGGCATTCAAGAATGCACTTACCGTAGATATGGCTCTCGGATGCTCAACCAATACCATGCTCCATATTCCCGCCATCGCTAAGGAAGCCGGTGTCGAGCTCAACATGGAGATGGTCAACGAGCTTTCGGCCAAGACTCCCAACCTCTGCCACCTTGCTCCCGCAGGTCCCACTTATATGGAAGACCTCAATGAGGCAGGCGGTGTATATGCTGTAATGAATGAGCTCTCCAAGAAGGGTCTCATCGAAGAGGATTGCTTGACCGCTAATGCAACCACCATCGGCGAGAATATCAAAAACTGCATTAACCGCGATCCGGAAGTCATCCGTCCCATCGACAATCCTTACATGGCTACCGGCGGAATCGCAGTTCTTAAGGGTAACCTCGCTCCCGATACCGGTGTTGTCAAGCAGTCCGCTGTTGTTCCCGAGATGCTTGTCCACGAAGGACCCGCAAGAGTATTTGACTGTGAAGAAGATGCGATCGCAGCTATCAAGGGCGGCAAGATCGTTGCGGGTGACGTGGTCGTCATCAGATATGAAGGACCTAAGGGCGGTCCCGGAATGAGAGAGATGCTCAATCCCACCTCCGCTATCGCGGGAATGGGACTCGGATCATCAGTAGCTCTTATCACTGACGGAAGATTCTCCGGTGCATCCAGAGGCGCATCCATCGGACATGTTTCGCCCGAAGCTGCAGTTGGAGGACCTATTGCACTTGTTCAGGAAGGCGATATCATTTCAATCGACATCCCTAACAGAAAGCTTGATGTCAAGATTTCCGATGAGGAGATGGCTGACAGACGTAAAGCATGGACTCCCAGAGAGCCCAAGGTCAATACCGGATATCTTGCAAGATACAGAGAGCTTGTTACCAGCGGAAACCGCGGTGCCGTTCTCGAGATCCCCGGAAATAAATAAGATTTACATATCAGGATAATTTAGATTTAGGAGAATTTTAAACTATGGAGATGAACGGATCTGAAATAGTTGTTGCATGTCTGAAGGAACAGGGAGTTGATACCGTATTCGGATATCCCGGAGGAACGATCCTCAATATCTATGATGCACTTTACAAGCATCAGGATGAGATCAGACACGTACTTACCAGCCACGAGCAGGGTGCCGCACACGCCGCAGACGGTTATGCAAGGGCAACCGGCAGGGTCGGTGTCGTCATGGCTACTTCAGGCCCCGGTGCAACCAATCTTGTTACCGGTATTGCGACCGCATATATGGATTCCGTTCCCCTTGTAGCAATCACTGCCAATGTTAATCTTCCCCTTCTCGGAAAGGACACCTTCCAGGAGATAGACATTGTCGGTGTTACAATGCCCATTACCAAGCACGGATTTATCGTAAAGAATATCAAGGACCTTGCACCTACCATCCGCAAGGCATTCAAGATCGCAAAGACCGGCCGTCCCGGCCCCGTTCTTGTTGATATAACCAAGGATGTTACCGCAGCGGTTTATGATTATGAGCCCGTTAATCCCGCTGAGCCCGAAAGAGAGACCAGGTTCACGGAGCAGGATCTTAACAAGGTTGCCGAGCTTCTCTGCAAGGCAAAGAAACCTTTCATATATGTAGGCGGCGGTGCGATCATTTCCGATGCATCCGAAGAGGTCAAGGAACTTGCGGATCTTCTCGATGCTCCCGTATGTGATACCCTTATGGGCAAGGGCGCTTTCGACGGTAACTCCGACCGTTATACCGGAATGATAGGTATGCACGGAACCAAGGCTTCCAACCTCGGTGTTACGGAGTGCGATCTCCTTCTTGCACTCGGTGCGAGATTTTCCGACAGGGTTACAGGTAACCCCAAGAAGTTTGCCGAGAATGCCAAGGTTGTACACCTTGACGTTGATGCAGCGGAGATCAGCAAGAACATTCCCGCCGATGCATGTCTTATCGGAGATCTTAAGTCCACACTCAGGGCACTCAATCCTCTTATCACAAAGCAGGATCACTCGGAGTGGATGGCACATATCGCCGATCTTAAGAAAAAGTATCCTCTCGGATATGACGACAGCCAGCTTTCTTGCCCTTACATCATTTCCGAGCTTGACCGAATAACAGGCGGAAAGGCCATCGTTTCCACCGATGTAGGACAGCACCAGATGTGGGCCGCACAGTATTTCCATTACACCAGGCCCAGGACATTCCTTTCATCCGGCGGACTCGGAACAATGGGATACGGACTCGGTGCCTGTATCGGTGCACAGGTCGGCCGTCCCGATGACATCTGCGTAAATATCGCGGGCGACGGATGCTTCAGAATGAACATGAACGAGCTTGCCACAGCTTCAAGATACAATATTCCAATCATCGAGATCGTCATCAATAACCATGTTCTCGGAATGGTAAGACAGTGGCAGACTCTTTTCTACGGAAAGAGATATTCACAGACCGTTCTCAATGATGCGGTTGATTTCTGCAAGGTAGCCGAAGGTCTCGGCTGCAAAGCGATCAAGGTTACCAAAAAGGAAGAAGTTGCAAAGGCTATAGAAGATGCGATCGCCGCTAAGGCTCCTGTTCTCATCGAGTGCATCATTCCCGAGGATGATAAGGTCTTCCCCATGGTTCCCGCGGGAGCACCCTTGAGCGAAGTGTTTGACGCCAACGATATAAAGGAATGATCACCGGATGTCCGATTCAGTCAACAAACATAAAAAACTGATCGTCTGGATATCGATCATTTTCGGACTTCTGCTTTTGACCTATCTTGCGGTTTCCTTTTACTTCATGAACAGGTTTCTTCCGAATACCTGGATATACGGAGTATATGCGACCGGAAGAAGCGCCGATGCGGTTGCCGCCGAAGCCAATGCGAATATCAGATATCCCGATATTAGGATAGTATGGGCGGACGGCAGTGAATCGGTCATCGATCCTTCAAGCGTCGACCTTAATGTCGATCTCAGCAAGGGTGTATATAACATCAAGGCACGCGAGAATGCTTTTCTCTGGCCCAAGGCTTTTTTTACCTCCGTTTATATAGGAGATGAGATAGAGATTTCCTATAACAGCGACAAGCTCAGAGCTGAATTTGAAAAGCTTGATGCTGTACTTAAGGAAAAGAATGATACTCCGGTATATAAGATCGTATTTGACCCGGAGACCGGATACGGAGTGTTCGATAATCACGAAGGCCGTATCAATCTCGATAAAGTTCTTGCCGTATTGAATCAGAAGCTTTCCGAAGGAACCACGCTTCTTGTTCTCGATGATTCGTTCTATATCGACGAGCCTTATTCAAATGAAGAAAAGGCGCTCCAAAGAGAATGGGAAGAGCTTTCGGATTATCTTACCACCGATCTTGTTTATGACATGGGAGCCGAGAAGATAGTTTTCGATTCATCCGTTATGAGCTTTCTGATCGTATCAAGGAACGGAATGCCCGTTAAGGATGATGACGGCGGATACATGATCGATGATGAGGCTGTCGAAAAGTGGGTCGACGATCTTTGCGAAGCCTATGATACATACGGACTCGACAGGGAATTTAAAGCCAGCAACGGAAAGACCGTAACGATACCTGCTTTTTATTCGACCTACGGAACCGAGATTGACCATGATGCCGAGCTCAGATTCCTTAAGGGAATGCTTTACTCCGACACTTTAAGGGACGGAGAAGAGGATGTACATATTCCCCGGTATACCCACGAAGCAACCTTCAGGGGACTTAACGATATAGGCGATACTTATATAGAAGTCGATCTTTCCGACCAGTACATGTACTATTACAAAAACGGAGAGCTGATACTGGAGACCGACATCGTGTCGGGTGATATTCCCAAGGGATGGACAACTCCCAGAGGAGTATTTGCGATAAGCGGCAAATATACCGATACCTATCTCTATGGCAGGGATTACATTGATTTCGTTTCATACTGGATGCCTTATTTCAGAGGCTACGGTCTGCATGATTCCGACTGGAGGGATGAATGGGGCGGTGACATTTACACCTATGACGGCTCGCACGGCTGCATAAATATGTGTAAGGATTCGGCCAGGACGGTATATGAGAATATCGAGATAGGAACTCCTGTCGTAGTTTACGATTATTAGTTGACTTAAGGCTCCAAAAAGAATATTTTAAAGAGGTTAATAATTTTTCGAAAGTTAGGCGGACGATCGATCCGCTTACATAATACATTTGCCGCGATCGCGGTTACTTAGGAGGTAAAAAATGTCAAGAGTTTATAATTTCTCGGCGGGACCTGCAGTATTACCTGAAGAGGTTCTCAAAGAAGCAGCAGAAGAGATGATGGATTACAAGGGATCCGGTCAGTCCGTAATGGAAATGAGCCACAGATCCAAGGTTTACGATACCATCATTAAAGAAGCTGAAGCAGATCTCAGGGATCTTATGAATATTCCTGACAATTATAAGGTTCTCTTCCTTCAGGGCGGAGCTTCACAGTTCTTCGCAGAAGTTCCCATGAACATGATGAAGAATAAGAAAGCCGGATATATCATCACCGGACAGTGGGCAAAGAAGGCATTCCAGGAGGCTAAGATCTATGGTGAGGCTGTAGAGCTTGCATCCAGCGCAGATAAGACCTTCAGCTACATCCCCGACTGCTCCGATCTTCCCATCACCGATGATATGGACTACGTATACATCTGTGAGAACAATACCATCTACGGAACCAAGTACAAGACCCTTCCCAGCACCAAGGGCAAGATCCTTGTTTCCGATGTTTCATCCTGTTTCCTTTCCGAGCCCGTTGATGTGACCAAGTACGGCGTTATCTACGGCGGTGTTCAGAAGAACGTCGGACCTGCAGGATGCGTTATCGCCATCATCAGAGAGGATCTCATCACCGACGAGTGCCTTCCCGGAACTCCCACCATGCTCAAGTGGAAGACCCAGGCAGACAACGATTCCCTTTACAACACTCCTCCCTGCTACACCATCTACATCTGCGGCAAGGTATTCAAGTGGCTCAAGAAGATGGGCGGACTTGAGGAGATGAAGAAGAGAAACGAAGAGAAGGCTAAGATCCTTTATGATTTCCTTGATTCTTCCAAGCTTTTCAAGGGAACCGTCGTAAAGGAAGACAGATCCCTTATGAACGTTCCTTTTGTTACCGGTAACGAAGAGCTTGACGCCAAGTTCGTAAAGGAAGCAACCGAAGCAGGATTCGTAAACCTCAAGGGACACAGATCCGTCGGCGGTATGAGAGCTTCCATCTACAATGCCATGCCTAAAGAGGGCGTTGAGAAGCTTGTAGAGTTCATGAAGAAATTTGAAGCTGAGAACGCTTGATCTTCAGCTATTTGAAAGGAGTTTTTCATGTTTAAGATCAATTGCCTTAATCCTATTTCGCAGGTCGGTCTTGCCGATCTGACCGGTGATTTCCATATTACCGATAAGGTAGACGAAGCAGAGGGTATCCTTGTAAGAAGCGCTTCCATGCATGAGATGGAGCTTCCCGCGGGGCTTCTTGCTGTTGCCAGAGCAGGTGCGGGAGTCAACAACATCCCTCTTGATAAGTGCGCAGAGAAGGGTATCGTTGTTTTCAATACCCCCGGTGCAAACGCTAACGGCGTTAAAGAGCTCGTCCTTGCCGGCATGCTCCTTGCTGCCAGAGATATCGTAGGCGGTATCGAGTGGATCAAGGAAAATGCATCCGATGCGGATATTGCCAAGACTGCAGAGAAGCAGAAGAAGAACTACGCAGGAACCGAGATCGCAGGCAAGAAGCTCGGTGTCATCGGACTCGGTGCCATCGGTGTTAAGGTTGCAAATGCAGCTATCCATCTCGGAATGGAAGTTTACGGATACGATCCTTATCTTTCCGTAAATGCAGCCTGGAACCTTTCCAGAAATGTAAAGCATGTTGAGAAGGTAGAAGAGATCTATAAGGAGTGCGATTACATCACCATCCATGTTCCCCTTCTTGATTCCACTAAGGGAACGATCAACCGTGATGCGATCTCCCAGATGAAGGACGGCGTTGTCGTCATTAACTATGCAAGAGACCTTCTTGTTTCCGAGACCGATATGCTTGAGGCTCTCAAGAACGGCAAGGTTGCAAGATACGTATCCGATTTCCCCAACCCCACCACCGCAGGACAGCCCGGTGTCATCCTTACTCCCCATCTCGGAGCAAGTACCGAGGAGTCCGAGGACAACTGTGCTAAGATGGCGGTTGCAGAGATCATGGATTACCTCAACAACGGAAACATCAAGAATTCCGTTAACTATCCCGCAATCGACATGGGACCCTGCGACAACAAGGGAAGAATCGCTGTATTCCACAAGAATCAGGCTAACATGATCACCCAGTTCACCGCAGTCATCGGTGCCGAGAAGATCAACATCTCCGATATGATGAACAAATCCAGAGGAGATTATGCGGTAACACTTCTCGATCTTGATGATGTACCCACTGAGTCTCTCGTTGAGAAGCTCGCAGCAGCTGAAGGCGTTATCCGCGTAAGAGTAGTAAAAGGATAATATCATAACGCATAAGAAAGAGTCAGGAGATAACTTCTCCTGACTCTTATTTTTTCTTTGCGGGTAACGCGAAATATATGAGGATTCGAGCTTCGTCGTCTGCGTTAGAAACGGCCGCCTGGCCTGAACGAAGTGAATGGCCTGCGGCATGAGACAGAACAGATGTCGATCCGGTTTCGCGCCTGACGACGAAAAAGCGAGAAGACTCATACATTTTGTGTTGCCCGCTTTAGCAACAAAAAAGTCAGGAGTAGTTATCTCCTGACCCGTGATTTATTTCTTGTCGTCGTCTTCGATGTCCTTGAGGCTTTCCTGCAGCTTGTTCTCCATTTCCATCGCGAACTCGCTTGCCAGATCCATATATTCGATAAAGACATCGCTCAGCGATTTGTCCTGCTCCTCGCCGATCTTCTTCATGATCGGAGTGAGTTTGTCCAGCTGGTAGGATATCGGGGTTTTCTGCGGATCTATGTCCGGCATTACCTCGTTGGCATAATCATTTATCCTTTTGAGCATTTCTCTTTGTTCGGTAGTCATTTTCAGCCCCCCATTTTTTATGATTATAGCACAGCCTTATGCTTGTTTGAACATTTTAATGATGATAAAATAAAAAAGTCTATGAAATCCGCAAGGTGCGGATAAATCTAATCGAAAGGTGATCTGACCAATGGCTGATGTAAGACCTTTTAACGCTTACAGACCTAAGAAAGGAATGGAGAGCGTTATCGCAGCACTTCCCTATGATGTTTATAACCGCGCCGAAAGCGTAGAGATCGTTAAGGAAAATCCCGAGAGCTTCCTTGCCATCGACAGGGCGGAAACTCAGTTTTCCGATGATGTCGATACTTACGATCCCAGGGTATATGAAAAGGCTGCCGATATGATCCGTGAAAGGATAGCGGACGGAAGATTCGTTCAGGATGATGGTGCACCGGGGTATTATCTGTATGAACTTACCATGGACGGACGTTCACAGACGGGTATAGTTGCCTGTGCCTCCATTGATGATTATCAGAGCGGTGTCATCAAAAAGCATGAAAATACGCGTGCCGACAAGGAGCAGGACCGCATCAACCATGTAGATATCACCGGTTTCCAGACCGGTCCGATCTTCCTTGCTTACAGAAAGAATGACATTCTCTCTGCGATCATTGCTGCGGTTAAGAAGAATGATCCCGATTGTGACTTTACTTCAGAGGACGGTATCAGACACAGGGTCTTTTCCGTAAAGGATGCGGAGAAGGTTGAAGCCATCAGGCTTGCATTTTCCGATATGGATTCACTCTATATCGCCGACGGACATCACAGATGTGCGAGTGCGGTCAAGGTGGGGCTTAAGAGAAGAGAGGAGAATCCCGGCTATACCGGAGACGAGGAGTTCAATTATTTCCTCAGCGTTATCTTCCCCGGAGATGAACTGAAGATCCTTGATTATAACAGGGTTGTCAAGGATCTTAACGGGCTCAGCGATGTTCAGTTCTTCAACGAGGTTATCGACAGATTCGAAGTATGCGATGCCAAGAAGCTTTATTCTCCCGAGGATAAAGGGCTTTTTGGAATGTATTTTGACGGTAAGTGGTATAAGCTCCGCGCACACCATGATCTTAAATCCGACGATCCCGTAAAGGGACTTGATGTTTCGATTCTCCAGGACGGACTGCTCGGACCCGTGCTCGGCATAGGAGATCCCCGCACCGATAAGAGGATCGATTTTGTCGGCGGCATACGTGGACTTAAGGAACTTGAGAAGAGATGCAGCGAGGATATGAAGGTAGCATTCTCAATGTTCCCTACATCGATCGAGGAACTTTTCAATGTTGCGGATCAGGGGCTTCTCATGCCACCGAAGTCAACATGGTTTGAGCCCAAGCTCAGGAGCGGACTGTTCCTTCACAAGATCGACTGATCATTTCTTTAGGGGGATTTTTGTAATGAATAAAAGGCTGTATAAACTGATGGACTGGGCATTCATTGAAGAGGTCATCTATTCCGAATGTTCACATCCTCAGGATCTGCTCGGACCTCACGCCAAGGGGCAGACAACACTTCTCCAGGCGTATTTTCCCGGTTCCGATTCCGTGGTGGTCAAATGGAAGGACCGCGGAGAGACCGGAGATTATTGCGAGACCAGGATGGAGGTTGCCGATGACGACGGTTTCTATGCATCGCTTCTTCCTACCAGGGATCCCGGCGCATACACATATGTCGTTACATACGAAAAGAGACAGGAAGACGGACGCACTCTCAAAAAGAAGGTCTTAAGGTGCGGCGATCCGTACAGGCATAAGGATATCCTCAGCGAGTCCGATATCAGAAAGATCACCGAGGGAACATGCACCGATGCCGGGAACGTGCTAGGTGCAAGAACAATGACCCTTGACGGGGAGGAGGGTACTCTTTTTGCCGTATATGCTCCTTCCGCAATGAGGATCAGCGTTATCGGGGACTTCAATTCCTGGGACGGACGCATTCATCAGATGTGTAAGAGGGGAGATCTCGGCGTTTTTGAGCTTTTCATTCCCGGCGTAAAGGAAGGCGATTCATACTGCTACGAGATCAAGTACAGAAATTATGAGATCCACAGATCCGTCGATCCTTTCGCTTCCGGGATCAGCAAAGATAACGAGTTCATATCCGTTGTCGCAGGCAAGTCTTCAAAGTCAATAAAGCCTCTTTCTGACGAAAAAAACAGAAAGTGCACTGCATTCAGCATCTATGAGGCCGATCCTTACAGTTACGTTTCCGGTGATGCATCGGCCTTTTCCAATATGACAAAAGAGCTTTTAGCCGTATGCAGGGAGTGCGGCTATACCCATGTCGGAATAGGAAATATACTTTCATCTTCAAGAAGGTCATCCGACAAGACGCTTTCATATTTTGCCGTAGATCCCAGACTCGGTTGTGAAGAGGAGTTTGTTACTCTCGTAAAGACGCTTCACGATGATGGAGTGGGAGTTATCCTCGACTGGGTTCCTTCTTACTTTGCCTCCGAAGACAGCGGACTTTACCGATTCGACGGAACCGGGCTTTTTGAGCATTTTGATCCCAGACAGGGCATTGCTTATGATATCGATGCATGCCTGTTCAATTATTCGAGTGTGTTTGTGAGCAATTTCCTTATGTCATCGGGTTTCGGACTTGCGGACAGATTCGGAGTAGACGGTCTTAAGGTTATCGGACTTGCCAGAATGCTTTATCTCGATTACAGCAAGACCGAATGGGTCCCCAATATCTACGGCGGAAATGAGAATATCGACGCTATAGCGTTTATCAAAAAGTTTAATACCGAGATCAGGAAAAAGTATCCCGGCTTTATTCTTATAGCCGAGGATTCGTCTCTTCATCCCGGTATCACCGATCCCGTTTCCGACGGCGGTTTTGGGTTCGACTACAAACAAAATGATGTTTTCTTCGATGATTACAGAAACTTCATCGGCATGGATCCTTTGTTCAGGGGGCCCAATCTCCATTGCATTGCCGATGCGTTCACTTACGCATTTGTCGACGATTATATCCTTCCTTTTGCGGGAAAAGAAAAAACTGCGGAACTCGGACCCGTAAAAGAGCTGCTTCCCGGGGATGATGCGGCAAAGGAGTCCCAGCTCAGGCTGTCGCTCGGCTATCTCTACACGCATCCCGGAAAAAAGCTCCTGGGTGAGACATTCGGTTCGGAATATTCACATATCCTTTCGGATCTTAATTCTCTGTATGAGAACGAACCCGCCTTAAGGTGCGATGAGTCAGATCCCGAATGTTTTGAGTGGCTCAGCAATATGAACGAGGAGCAGTGCTGCATCTCTTATGTGAGAAAGACCGACGATCCCGAGGATATGCTTGTCGTGATCGCCAATTTCTCCGGGATTGAGCAGAACTTCCAGACAGGAGTTCCTTACGAGGGTAAGTACAAGGAGATCTTCACCACGGATGACAAGGCCTACGGCGGAACGTCCTCCGTATCCAGAACCGTAAGGAAAGCCACAGATAAGCGACTTGACGGCAGGACCCAGTCAATCTCCGTCAAGATACGTCCTCAGAGCCTTATAATCATGAAGTTCATCCCTTATACCGAGGCAGAACTTGAAAAAGTCATCGAACAGAGGATCAGGAACTATACTCCCATCAAAAAGAGTAAGAAGTGACTTGATTTTTGGCCAAGCGGTATATATAATCAAAAAGTCGTCTTGATGAGGCGGAAAAGTACAAGCTTTTCCGCCTGTCCGCCGGAATGGCTCAGTTGGTAGAGCGAGGCATTCGTAATGCCTAGGTCAGGGGTTCGAGTCCCCTTTCCGGCTTGATCGTCCGAAATTCTTCGGACGATTTTTTATGTTTAAAAATTTAGCAAATTTTAACATATATAAGTGCAGATATTTGTTGACATAAGCTCAGATTTTTAAGAAAATAGATTAAATGTTTTATTTTGAGAAAGGTATGTCTATGGCACAGTTATGGGGGGGCAGGTTTACCAAACCTACCGACGAAAAAGTATATGCTTTCAATGCATCCATAGGCTTCGATAAGAGGATGCTCAGGCAGGATGTGTGCGGAAGTATCGCACATGCCTCTATGCTTGCCGCTCAGGGGATCATTTCCGATGAAGACGGTAAGAAGATCGAAGAGGGCTTAAAAGGCATTTATTCCGATGTCTTAAGCGGAGCCCTTGAGATAACCGATAAATACGAAGACGTTCATTCCTTTTGCGAAGCTGTCCTTACCGAAAGGATCGGCGATGCCGGAAAGAGGCTTCATACCGGAAGGAGCAGGAACGATCAGGTGGCTCTCGATATGAGGATGTATGTAAGAGGTGAGATCTGTCAGGCGGATGCGCTTCTTCAGAAACTTCTTGAGACCATCCTTGGGATAATGAAGGTTAATGTATCCACTTATATGCCCGGATTTACACATCTCCAGAAGGCACAGCCCGTAACTCTTGCTCATCATATGGGCGCCTATTTCGAGATGTTTAAGCGTGACAGGAAGAGGCTTTCAGACATCTATAAGAGGATGAACGAATGCCCCCTGGGTGCGGGAGCACTTGCCGGAACAACATATCCCCTCGACAGGGAATATACGGCAAAGAAGCTCGGATTTGACAAAGCCACCGAAAACTCGATGGATTCCGTATCAGACAGGGATTATCTGATCGAATTCCTCGATGCGCTTTCGCTGGTCATGATGCATATGTCCAGATCGTGCGAAGAGATCATCACCTGGAATACCAATGAATACAGATTCGTAGAGATAGATGATGCTTATTCCACAGGATCGAGCATCATGCCCCAGAAGAAGAATCCCGATATTGCCGAGCTTATCAGAGGCAAGACCGGAAGGGTATACGGAAGCCTTATGGGACTCCTTACCACCATGAAGGGACTTCCCCTTGCATATAACAAGGATATGCAGGAAGACAAGGAAGGCGCATTCGATGCCATGGACACGGCCTGCAGCTGCATCGACCTGTATGAGGGAATGCTCCGCAGCATGAAGTTTAATGAGGACATCATGGAAAAGAGTGCGGCGGGAGGATTTACCAATGCCACCGATGCTGCCGATTACCTGGTGGGAAAAGGAATGCCCTTCAGGGATGCACATACCGTTATCGGCAGAATGGTCCTTGAATGCATCGATAAGGGAATCACCATCGATGAGATGAGCCTCGACGATCTTAAGAAGCTTTCCGATATCATCGAAGAGGATTTCTACGATGCGGTAAGCATCAGGACATGTGTCGGAAACAGATCCACAAAGGGTGCGCCCGGACCTGAGGCTATGGCGGCCGAAATAGATTCTTGTGAGAAATTCATTAATGATAACGCGGTATTAAAAGATCCGCTTGATGATTTTTTGAAGTGATTTTGGAGGAGATATTATGAGCGACAAATTAAGAGTAGGTATACTTGGCGGAACGGGCATGGTAGGACAGAGATTCATCTCTCTTCTCGAGAACCATCCCTGGTTTGAAGTTAAGGTGATCGCAGCATCACCCCGCAGTGCAGGAAAGACTTACGAAGAAGCTATCGGTGACAGATGGAAGATGCAGACTCCCATGCCCGAAGCTGTAAAGAATATAGTTGTAAAGGATGTATCGAATGTAGAGGAAGTCGTTAAGGATATCGACTTTGTATTCAGTGCGGTCGATATGACCAAGGATGAGATCAAGGCTATCGAGGAAAAGTATGCGAAGGCTGAGATCCCCGTTGTGTCCAACAACAGTGCACACCGCTGGACTCCCGACGTTCCCATGATCGTACCCGAGATCAATGCATCCCATATCGATGTCATCGAGTATCAGAAGAAGAGACTCGGAACGACCAGAGGCTTCATTGCAGTTAAGCCCAACTGTTCGATCCAGTCCTATGCTCCCGTGCTTACCGCTTGGAAGGAGTTCGAGCCCACCCAGGTTGTTGTATCAACCTATCAGGCAATCTCCGGTGCAGGCAAGACCTTCAAGGACTGGCCCGAGATGATCGAGAATGTTATTCCTTACATCGGCGGAGAAGAAGAAAAGAGTGAAAAAGAGCCTTTAAGACTCTGGGGAAATATCGAGAACGGCGTCATTGTTCCCGCACAGGCTCCCCTTATCACCTCACAGTGCATCAGAGTCCCCGTACTCAACGGACACACCGCTTCGGTATTTGTAAATCTTGCCAAGAAGGTTTCCAAGGAAGAGCTCATCGAGAAGATGGTTTCATTCTCCGGTGAACCCCAGAAGCTCGGACTTCCCAGTGCTCCGGCGCAGTTCATCCGGTACCTCGAGGAGGACAACAGACCTCAGGTCAAGCTTGATGTTGATTACGAAAACGGAATGGGCATCAGCATCGGAAGACTCCGTGAAGATACCATTTTCGACTGGAAGTTCGTAGGACTTTCACACAATACCGTAAGAGGTGCCGCAGGCGGTGCGGTTCTCTGCGCTGAGCTTCTTAAGGCTAAGGGCTATATCAGCGCAAAATAAATTTCCCGTTCCCGAAAGGCTATAATGGACAACACTTTTCAACTCGATCTTTTAAAAGCACAGAATGAAAGTCTTACGAAGAGCGAGCATATCTACAGATTGGTATGCGAATCTTCCGACTACGGATTTATCTACCAGTCCCTTGACAGCGATGATCTTCTTACCTTCGGTTCCTTCGAGAGCATGTTCGGTATGAAGCTTTATCGCGTCAAGGATCTGGATGTTATGCTTGAGAGGATCCATGAAGAGGACAGAGATACTTTCCTTCAGAATTTGTATCCCGAGAAGAATAACGAGAAATACGCGACCTGTGAATTCAGATCTGCCGACGAACATACCTGGTACCGTATCATCACCAGGATCGAATCGAGCGAAGGCATTTTAGACAAGATCGTCACATTCATGAACATAACCAAGGAGAAGGCTACGAGTTCCGACCTTCTTTATATGGCTTATTACGATACGATGACCGGTATTTATAACCGTAACTATTTCGTATCGCTTCTTACTGAGTTCCTGACAAGAGCCGATAAGGATGGCTGCAAGGTATCGATACTCATGATTGATATCGATGATTTCAAGAAGATCAATGATGTCCAGGGTATCATCATCGGCGACGAGCTTCTCCAGCAGATCGGTACCTATCTGAAGGGAACCATGGTCAAGGACCGTATAATCTGCTGTCATATCAATAATGATATTTTCTGTGTAGCCATTTATGATTCAACGGGAAGCTTCTCTGTTGACAAGTATTACCGTGAGCTTAAGAAAAGATTTTCCGACGGCTTCACCATGAGTACCGGGCTGGAGGTCGATCTTACCGCAAGTGTCGGTGTTGCGGAGTATCCCGAAGCGGGAAGTTCCGCTCTCGATCTTATCAACTGTGCTGATATCGTTGTTTACAACTGCAAGAAGAACGGCAAGAATTCGATCCAGTATTTTGAAGCTCCGATCCTTGACGATTTCCTTAAGAATGTTGATATTGAAAATAAGCTCAAGGAAGCTGCTTTCAACAATAATTTCATATTGTATTTCCAGCCTCAGTATCATGCCAAGACAAGAAAACTCAGAGGCGTGGAATCTCTTATAAGATGGAAGGATGACGACGGAAACATGATCCCTCCTTCCGTTTTCATTCCCATTGCCGAGAAGAACGGCCTGATCGTATCCATCGGTAAATTTGTTGTTTCCGAATCACTCAGACAGTACAAGAAATGGTGTGACTATTATGATATCCATTTCAAGCTGTCCATTAATATTTCCGCCCTTCAGTATAAGAGGGAGGATTTCGTCGACACCATAATGGATCTGATCGTTGAGCATAATGTTCAGCCTTCGGATGTTGAGCTTGAGATAACAGAGAGCATTCTCATCGATGATTTTGATTCCGTTACCGCCAAGCTCACAACGCTCAGAAATCACGGTGTAAGCATTTCACTCGATGATTTCGGAACCGGTTATTCATCTCTTTCATACCTTAAGAAGTTCCCCATCGATACGCTTAAGGTAGATAAGAGCTTTATAGATACCATCCTTGATGATGCTTCGACGAAGATAATCACCGAATCCATTCTCAATATGTCACATGCAATGGGATTTGAAACCGTTGCCGAGGGCGTTGAGAACGAGAGGCAGTTCAATTACCTTGCGTTTGCGGGCTGTGATGTCATTCAGGGATTTTATCTCGGAAAGCCTCTTCCCGCCGAGAAGGTGGATGAGCTTCTCAGCCATATGAAAAAATAAAGGGTCTTCAATTGCCTAAGAATCTCTATATAACCGAAAAACCAAGTGTCGCAGGTCAGTTCTCACAGGCTCTTCATGAGAACATGCGTAAAGGAGACGGTTTCTTTGAGGGTGAAAACAGTGTCATCACCTGGTGTGTCGGTCATCTAGTATCAATGAGTTACCCCGAAGAATACGACCCGGCCTTAAAGATGTGGAGGTATGACACCATACCTTTTATTCCTGATGCTTATAAGTATCAGGTCATTGATAATGTCAGAAAACAGTTTGAGATAGTAAAAAGACTTCTTAACAGGGATGATATCGCCTGCATCTACATCTGTACCGACTCGGGACGTGAAGGAGAATATATCTACAGACTCGTAGATATGGAAGCACATGTTCCCGCCGGAAAGCCGAGGAAAAGAGTCTGGATAGATTCACAGACTGACGAAGAGATCCTCAGAGGCATAAGGGAAGCGAAGGACTGGTCATTCTATGATAATCTTTCCGATGCCGCCTATTTAAGGGCTCAGGAAGATTACCTGATGGGAATCAATTTCACGAGAGCTCTCACCCTTAAATATTCCAGGAAATGTGCGGGGCTCCTCGGACTCGACAGACTGACCGTGACTGTCGGCCGTGTAATGACCTGTGTTCTCGGAATAGTAGTAAGAAGGGAACAGGAGATAAGGAATTTCGTAAAGACTCCCTTTTATAAGGTCATCATGAAGGGCAGTATCGGTGATGTTCCCGCTGATCTATCCTGGAAGGCTTTCGAATCCTCTGAGTATTACGCATCACCTCTTCTGTATAAGGATAACGGTTTTAAGGAAAGGGCAGCGGCCGAAAAGCTCATAAGCGGCCTTAAGGCACTTCCCGAACAGACGGCAGAGGTGACCGAAATTTCGAGAAAGACCGAAAAGAAGAATCCGCCTCTATTATTTAACCTTGCCGAGCTTCAGAATGTATGCTCCAAGCTTTTCAAGATATCCCCCTCGGATACTCTTAATATCGCTCAGGAGCTTTATGAAAAGAAACTGACCACTTATCCCAGAACGGATGCGAGAGTTCTATCCACCGCGGTATGCAAGGAAATAAACAAAAACATCGGCGGTCTGAAGGGCTATGCCAGGGTCAGCTCCGAAGCATCCGAAGTGCTTGCGGGAGATTCGTGGAAGAGCATTGCAGGGACCAAGTACTGTAATGACAAAGCGATAACCGACCACTATGCTATCATTCCCACCGGACAGGGACTCGGAAACCTTTCGAGCTTAAGCAAGCTCAGTGCGGATGTTTATGAGCTTATCTGCAGGAGATTCCTTTCCGTCTTTTACCCGGCGGCTGTCTATAAGAAGACACTTCTTACCGCTCTGCAGGGAAAGGAAGGCTTTACTGCTTCATATAAAGTTCTTGAGGATGAAGGCTATATGAAGGTCTTTTCCTGTTCATTCCAGAATAAGAATGAGGATACCGAAAAGACCGGCGAAAGCGGATCCGAGAATAATGAGGAAGAAGCAGAAGATCAGGCAGCGGATGATGCACTCAAGAAAGCCCTTGAGACATTAAAGAAGGGTGATATCATCAAAGTCTGCGACCATGAGATAAAGGAAGGTGAGACCGCGCCTCCAAAGCGTTATACATCGGGAAGCATCATTCTTACGATGGAAAATGCCGGACAGTTCATTGAAGACGAAGAGCTCCGTGCACAGATTAAGGGAAGCGGTATAGGAACTTCTGCGACCAGAGCCGAGATCCTTACCAAGCTCCAGACAATCGGATATCTGAACCTTAACAAAAAAACACAGATCATTACTCCCACCATTTTGGGTGAGATGATATATTATATAGTTAACGGATCGATACCTGCGCTTCTTGACGCAAAGCTTACCGCAAGCTGGGAAAAGGGCCTGTCCGGAGTTGCGGACGGATCAATCACTTCAGCGGATTACAAGGATAAGCTCGGAAGATTCGTTAAGGATAAGACCAATGAGGTCAAATCAAAGCAGAATGCAGACGGTCTTGATGCGGTATATAAACACATCAGCGTATATTACAAGAAGGCCGAAAGCGGGAGGGGAAAGAAATGAGCGACATGATAAAGATCACCGATCTTTATGACCTGAATGAGACAATCGCAGCAGATTATCTTAAAGGCTTCGAGTATCCCTGGGAGGCGCTTGCCGGTATCAAGGCATTTATCCTTGAACTCGGAAAGACTCTTCCGGAAGACAGATTCGAAAAAAGAGGAGAGGATATCTGGGTAGCTAAGAGCGCAAAGGTTGCTCCCACTGCCTGCCTTAACGGACCTCTTATCATAGATGAGGATGCAGAAATCAGACATTGTGCTTTCATACGGGGATCGGTCATTGTCGGAAAGAACAGTGTGGTAGGTAATTCCACAGAGCTTAAGAATGTCATTCTTTTCAATACTGTCCAGGTTCCGCATTATAACTATGTAGGAGACAGCATACTCGGATATAAGTCCCATATGGGAGCGGGATCGATCACTTCCAATGTAAAATCCGACAAAAAGAATGTTATTGTCAAAGGCGAGAATTCATATGAGACCGGCCTTAAGAAATTCGGCGCGATGCTCGGTGACCGTGCGGAGATAGGTTGTAATTCCGTACTTAATCCCGGCTCCGTTATAGGCCGTGACACGATAGTATATCCCACCAGCTGTTTCAGAGGAGTTCTCCCCACCAATTCCATATTCAAAAAATCCGGAGAGATCTGCATAAGGAATGCGGAAGAGTGATTTTGACGAATCGGTACAGATATTGTAATATGTGTATGGTTTGACGGTTAAGTCAGCCGGTAAAGGAGTAATTATGGATTACAATAACAATAATCAGAACCAGAATCAGAATGCAGGCTTCCAGAGCCAGGAACAGCCCTATTCACAGGGGGCGGCTCCCCAGCAGCCCCGTTATTCGTCACAGAATAATTTCCAGCAGAATGCTTATTCGCAACAGGGTGCATATTCGCAGCAGGGCGGATTTTCGCAGCAGGGCGCATACACCCAGCAGGGTGCTTATTCCCAGCAGGGTGCATATAACCAGCAGAATGTGTATTCAAATCCCCAGGCATATCAGCAGCCCCAGTATAACAGCCCCTATGCACAGGGACCCGAAAAGCCCGGAGTAAATGCATGCCAGGTTATCTCTCTTATCTGCGGTATTCTTTCGATACTTTGCTGCTGTTCCGGAATAATCGGAATCATACTTGGCGGAATCGGACTTCTGCTTGCAATCATCGGAAACAGGAACAATAAGCATGGCGTAGGAACCGCCGGAATCGTATGCTCCATCATTGGTCTCTTACTTTCGCTCATCATCCTCGGCATGGCACTTTTCGGCTCATATACCATCCCCAGAGATATAAATGATCTTTATGAGACCATTGAAATGTATGATTGACCGTCGTAAAGACAAAAAGAATGATAATGATAAAAAGCCATTTCCTTTACGGAAATGGCTTTTTGAACCTGTCAGTGACAGAAGACTGTTCTATATGGGACTTGCCGCAGGAATATTTCTTGCCGCAGGATGGCTCATCTACAGGAGATTTTTTGAAGGCATAGGCCCCGGCGAATGTGCTTTTAAAAGCGTAACCGGTCTGTATTGCCCCGGGTGCGGCGGAACGAGAGCGGTGGATGCACTTCTTTCCGGACACCTCATCAAGGCAATCATATATCATCCCTTTGTGCCTTATTGTATATTTATGTGGGTGATATATGAAGGAAGTCATCTTCTGGAGATACTACATGTTCCTCACATCAGGGGGATGAGATTCAGGAATTCCTATATGTGGATCGGACTCGCTATTTTGTTCCTGAACTGGATCATCAAGAACGTACTGCTTATTGTTCTGAACCTTCGGTAAGCGTTCCGGGCTGCGAGGTCGAAACATTCGCATCCTGTGAAACCTCGCCGTTAAGGAATGTCATGATGACCTTGATCCTCTTAAAAGCGTTTGCGTACGAGGTTGAAGCTTCGTTGTATTTATCGGTCATTGCCTGGGAGTTAAGGGAATTGTCCGTATAGACCTGATTAAAACCGGTAACCGCTTCGGACATATATGCGGATGCTTCGTCCGCCAGATGCTCGAGGTAATCATATTCCTCGGGAAAATCGAGCGCGGCAAAATCCGAAAATGCAGTATTTAAACTGTTCAGGCAGTTCATTATGTCGGTTGTATAGGTTTCGGATGCGGTATCGATTGAATTGATCTGTGTATCGATATCGGAGATCGTCTGGCAGAATGTATCGACCTGATCCCTGAACTGTTTTAACTCTTCAGATCCCTGTCCTTCGGACCCGGACGAACCGCATCCCGTGATGAGCAGAAGAGATATTATAAGTGTGATCATTGTATAACGGATCTTCATATTTATACTCCATATAAAAAGGATTTCTATCATCCTAACAACTTAGTACATAAATGTCAAAAAAAGTTCCGATAATCACTTGACATAACCTCTGTACATATATATAATCTCTAATTGTGTGTCGCACGAAAGTTTTGTGATGCACCTTTATATGCGAAAATACAATGGATAAGGAGGTGTTTCAAATGTCCATTTGCCCTAAGAATAAATCATCCAAAGGTCACAGAGATCAGAGAAGAGCTAACTGGAAGATGACTGCTCCCACTCTCGTAAAGTGCAGCAAGTGCGGAAGCCTTATGGTTCCTCACAGAGTATGCAAGAACTGTGGTTCTTACAATAAGAAGCAGATCGTTGAGACCGACTGATCCGTAGTTTAAATGTACCGATTAATGCAGGGCATTGCTGTTTGCAATGCTCTGTTTTTGTTGTACCGGGAAACGCCTTAAAAAAAGCACTTGTAATGCTTAATAATACTGTCTAAATCGGTTGATTTTTGCATTTTGTCCTAGTATATTAAGTTTTGGTATGTTTATGTAAGGAGAGCTTATGGCTGATAAGGTAAATATAGCTGTAGATGCTATGGGCGGTGACAATGCACCCGCTGAAGTTGTAAAGGGATGTATTGAAGCCCTGGAACAAGCACCCGGTCTTAAGATCAGTCTTGTCGGGATCGAAGACAAGGTCCGTGCCGAACTTTCCAAATATACATATGACCCCGACCGTATCGAAGTCATACATGCTTCGGAAGTTATAGAAATGGCCGAGCCGCCCGTAATGGCTGTCAGGACCAAGAAGGATTCCTCCCTTGTAAGATGTATGTATCTGGTAAAGGAAGGAAAATGTGATGCTCTTGTTACCGCCGGAAGCACAGGCGCGTTCCTTGTCGGCGGTCAGATAATCGTCGGAAGGATCAAGGGTGTCGAGAGACCTCCTCTTGCTCCTTTTATTCCTACTTTAAACGGAAGATGTCTTCTTCTCGACTGCGGTGCGAATGTTGACGCAAGGCCTTCACAGCTTGTACAGTTCGCCAAGATCGGTTCCGCATATGTCAGGAAGGCATGCGGCATAGATAATCCCAGAGTCGGTATCGTCAATATCGGTGCCGAAGAGGAAAAGGGAAATGCACTTGTTAAGGAAACATTCCCTCTTTTGAAAGCAACTCCCGAGATAAACTTTATCGGAAGTGTCGAAGCAAGGGATATTCCCTACGGAGCCGCAGATGTCGTCGTATGCGAAGCTTTCGTCGGTAACGTCATTCTTAAGATGTATGAAGGTGTCGGTACCGCTCTTATGAAGTCCATGAAGGAAGCTTTTATGTCTTCAACCAAGAGCAAGATCGGTGCGCTGCTTGCAAAGCCCGCTCTAAAGAAGACACTGAAGCAGTATGATACAAACCGGTACGGCGGAGCACCGCTCCTCGGATGTAACGGTCTGCTGGTCAAGACACACGGATCCAGCAAGTCGGCTCCGATCTGCAATTCGATCTTACAGTGCAAATTGTTTGCGGATCAGAATATCAACAATGACATTAAGGAAATGTTCAGCATTTCATCAGATATTTAAGTTTTAAGGAGGCTTTTTATGGAATTCGAAAAGTTAAAGACAATCATCGCAGAGGTTCTTAATGTAGATCCCGAGGAGATCACACTTCAGTCTACATTTACCGATGATCTCGGTGCAGATTCACTTGATGTATATCAGATCATCATGGGCCTTGAAGATGCTTTCGATATCAAGATTCCCGAGGAGAGCGCAGAGAAGATCACCACTGTAGGCGAAGCCGTAGAGATGATCAAGAACGCACTTTCTTCCAACGACTGATATATTTCTGTAATAAAGTCCCGAAAGGTGAAGCCTGTCATTACGGGCAATACCTTATTTCTCCCTGTGTATTACAGGCCGGGTGAAAAAGGGTTGCCCTTATGTCAGTGACCTCTCGGGATATTTTATGGGGGAAAGAATATGGACGATCAAGTATTGAGGGAGTTACAGGACCTTATCGGTTATTCCTTCACCGATACGGCTCTGCTCGTCCAGGCCATCACGCATTCTTCCTTTTGCAACGAACAGCTTATTGGGAAGACGATGGATTACGAGAGACTTGAGTTTCTCGGTGATGCCGTTTTGGAAGCGGTGAGCAGTGAATTTCTTTATTCGGGATATCCCGACAAGAAAGAAGGAGAATTATCCAAGATAAGGGCTTCCATGGTATGTGAGCCTTCTCTTGCATTCTGTGCAAGGGATATCAGACTCGGTTCATTCATCAGACTCGGAAAGGGTGAGGAGAGAACCGGAGGAAGAGAAAGGGACAGTATCATCTCGGATGTTATGGAAGCCATTATAGGAGCGATATTCCTTGACGGAGGATTTGACAAGGCAAGGGATTTCATCCACAGATTCGTTCTTTCGGATCTCGATAAAAAACAGCTCTTTTTCGATTCCAAGAGTAATCTTCAGGAATTCGTCGCAAAGAATATGAAAAAAGAGCTTGAATACGTCACCGAAGAAGAGACGGGGGAGGGTAATGAAAAGATCTTCAGATCCAAAGTCCTGATCGGTGGTGAGACGGTATCGGAAGGCCTGGGCCGCAGCAAAAAAGCATCTCAGCAGGAAGCGGCGTACAATGCATTGATTAAGGTCAGGAGTTTTTAATGTTTCTTAAAAGTATCGAAATACACGGATTTAAGTCTTTTGCGCAGAAGACTGTTCTTCAGTTCCATGAAGGCGTAACGGGTATAGTAGGTCCCAACGGTTCAGGTAAGAGTAATATCGCCGATGCCGTAAGATGGGTTCTCGGTGAACAGAGTGTAAAGAGCCTGCGTGGCGGTTCGATGCAGGACGTCATCTTTTCCGGTACACAGACCAGGAAACCTCTCAGCTATGCCTATGTTGCGATCACTTTAGACAATTCCGATCACGCATTAAACATTTCATATGAAGAAGTAACCGTAGCAAGAAGGCTCTACAGATCCGGTGAGAGCGAATATCTGCTCAACGGTTCACCCTGCAGGCTCAAGGATGTCAATGAGCTCTTTTTTGATACCGGTATCGGAAAGGAAGGATATTCGATCATCGGTCAGGGCCAGATCGATAAGATCCTTTCGGGTAAGCCCGAGGAGAGACGTGAACTCTTTGACGAAGCTGCAGGTATCGTAAAGTTCAAATACAGAAAGAATGCCGCATTAAAGAAGCTCGACAGTGAGCAGAACAACCTCGTCAGAGTAAATGATATTCTTGCCGAGCTCGAGCGTCAGATCGGACCTCTCGAAAGACAGTCGGCTAAGGCTAAGGAATGGCTCAAGTATAAGGAAGAATTAAAGACGATCGATGTCAATTCGTTCCTTCTTGAGAATGAATCCCTCAGGAAATCAGCCGCAGATCTTCAGGGAAGACTTGATGTTGCTTCTGCGGATCTCGATAACACATCCAAAGAATATGAAAAGGTAAAGGACGACTATAACTCCGTACGCCTTGAGATGGAAGATCTTGAAGAAGCCATCGAGAAAGCAAGGGAGCTTGTTACCGGCGCCGATTCAAACAGACAGAAGCTTGAAAGCTCCATTGAACTTCTGAAGGAGCAGATCAATTCAAGTAAGGATAATATCGTTCATTTCTCCGAAAGAAAGGAAGCACTCCTCGGAGAGATTGAAAAGTATCAGGCAGAAAAGGATTCCATCCTTGCCGATAACGAGAGCGAAGAAGAGCAGGCACAGAAGGTTGAGACTGAAGCCACTCTCAGAAAGGAAGCTCTCGACAAAGCACAGGAGGAGATACAGGACCTCAATTCCAGGATTGAAGAATATGCGGCGGGTATCATGGATGAGCTGAAGAAGCGTTCCGAGATACAGGGAAGACTCAGCCATTACGATGCCGTAATGCAGCAGATCGAGCTCAGAAAGGCAGAACTCCAGAGCAAGCTCTTAAGAGCACGCTCCGATGAGGAAGCCAGGGAAGATACCATCAAGCAGTACGAGCAGGCTTTCGAGAAGGTAAGTGAAGAGATCGCCGGCATGAACAAGACCGCATCCGATCTTGAGTTCAAGGTAAGTGATTACAGATCTAAGCTCACAAAGAAGGATGAAGAATTAAGAAGCCTTCAGGAAGAGTACCATAAAGAGAATTCCAGATACCGCGCACTTCAGGATATTGCCGAGGCCTATGAAGGATACGGCAACTCCGTTAAGAAGATAATGGAGCAGAAGTCATCCGAGCCCGGTATCATCGGCGTTGTTGCGGATATCATCAAGGTTGATGATAAGTACGAGACCGCGATCGAAACGGCTCTCGGCGGTAACATTCAGAACATCGTTACCAAGGATGAGGCAACTGCCAAGAAGATGATCACTTTCCTGAAAGAGGGAAAACTCGGAAGAGCAACCTTCCTTCCCATGGACAGTGTAAGAAAGCCCGAAGAGCTTAAGGCAAAAGATGCGCTTAATGAAAAAGGAATGCTCGGTCTTGCGAGCGATCTTGTAGAGACCGACAGGGAATATGAAGAGATCATCAAATTCCTTCTCGGCAGGTTTATCGTTGCCGACAATATGGACAATGCTACCAAAGCCGCAAGGAAGTTCAACTATACCCTCAGGGTTGTCACACTTGAAGGCGAGCTTCTTATGCCCGGCGGATCCATCAGCGGCGGTGCATTCAAGAATAACTCCAACTTCCTCGGAAAGAGCCGTGAGATTAATGATCTTAAGAAGAAGGTAGCTAAGCTTTCCGCAGATATCGAAAAGGCGCAGAAGGATATCGAGGAGATCAGGGAAAACAGAAATACTTCAAGAGCCGAGCTCGATAAGTTAAAGCTTGAGATCCAGAACAAGGTGATCGAGCAGAATACGGCAAGACTCTCACTTCAGTCCGAGCGTGACAGATTCAATGAAGAGAGTGAGAACGCCGTAAATCTTAAGCAGGAGCAGGCGGATATCGAGAAGGAGATTGTCGATGCCGCAAATGCAAGGGATGAAGCTGCCGACATTCTCAGCGAATCCGAAAAGACTGAAAAGAGACTCCGCGAGGAAGAGGCCGATCTTAACGAGATCCTCAAGGAAAAGCAGGCCGTCGAATCCGAGGCTGCCGCACGCGTAAACGAGTGGGAAGTCGAAGTCCAGAAGATGAAACAGGCCAAGGACTTCAAGCAGGCTAACCTGACCCGTGTCGAAGAATCTCTCGAAAATGCAGGTTCGGAACTTGAGAATCTGAACACATCGATCGAATCCAACAATACTGCAATTTCCGAAAAGGAAGTTCAGATAGAAGAGATCAGGAAGACGATCGAAGCATCCTTCGAAGAGCAGGAGAAGTCCGCAGAGCTTCTCAAAAATTCTCTTTCCAAGAAGGAAGAACTTTCCAATAAGCAGAAGGGCTTCTTCGATACAACGGAAAAACTCCAGGAGAAGATGTCCTCACTCGATAAAGAGGTCAACCGTCTTACCACACAGAGGGATAAGGCTAACGAGACCATGGAGACCCGCATCAATTACATGTGGCAGGAGTATGAGATAACCTTAAGCCAGGCTGCGGAGATGAGGGACGAATCCCTTAATGACCTTACCGTACTCAAACGTGATGCGGCCGAGGTAAGGGATAAGATCAAGAAGCTCGGCGATGTCAACGTCGGTGCCATTGAAGAGTTCAAGGAAGTATCGGCAAGATACGAATCCATGAAGACCCAGCACGACGATCTGATCGAAGCTACCGATACCCTTAACAAGATCATCGAAGAGCTTGATGAGAATATGAGAGCACAGTTCTCAGAGAAATTTGCTCTCATCAACGAAGAATACGACAAGGTATTCAGGGAACTCTTCGGAGGCGGTAAGGGAACTCTTACGCTTCAGGATGATGAGGATATCCTTGAATGCGGAATCAATATCTCGGCACAGCCTCCCGGCAAGAAGCTTCAGAACATGATGCAGCTTTCCGGCGGTGAGAAGGCACTTTCCGCCATCGCACTTCTCTTTGCGATACAGAACCTCAAGCCTTCACCGTTCGCACTCCTAGACGAGATCGAGGCTGCACTCGATGAGAACAACGTTGCAAGATTTGCAAAATATCTGCACAAGCTTACCAAGAATACCCAGTTCATCGTCATCACCCACAGAAGAGGAACCATGAACGAGGTTGACAGACTCTACGGTATCACGATGCAGGAGAAGGGCGTATCCTCTCAGGTTGCCGTAAACCTCATCGAAGCTGAGCTTGATAATTAATGTATATGTGAAGGAAGCATTCTTTCACTGAACTGACTTATGGCATTATTCGGTAAAAAGAAAGAACAACCTGAAAATGATTATTCCGAGGCACTGGCAAAGCTTTCCGCCATTGCCGATGAAGCCGAAAAGGATCCGATTGCAAGGGAGCTTCACGAAGAGATTCCGGTCGACGGCAGGCTTTACGGACAGGAAGACAAGGAAGCTTTATTTGAGCGTCTGAAGAGCGGAATGGCCCGTACAAGGGAGAGCTTCTCCGCAGGTCTTTCATCCATATTCACAGCATCGGAGATCGATGAAGATTTCTATGATGAGCTTGAGGAATTCCTGATCGGTGCCGATGTGGGAGCCGTTCTTACAGAGGAGATCCTTGACGAACTCAGGGATAAGATAAAGGAAAAGCATCTCAAGAACCGTGCCGAGAGCAGGGACCTTCTGATCGAATCCATCAGGACAAGGATGGAAGCCGGTGAAAATGCTTATGACTTCGAAAATAAGACTTCCGTTGTCTTCGTTATCGGAGTAAACGGTGTAGGAAAGACCACCACCATCGGTAAGCTTTCATCCAAGCTGTCCGCGATGGGCAAAAAGGTACTGGTTGCGGGAGCCGATACATTCAGGGCAGCAGCGGAAGACCAGCTTAAGATCTGGGCCGAAAGAAGCGGTGTTTCGATAGTTACCGGCAAGGACGGACAGGATCCCGCATCTGTCGTATATGATGCATGTACCGCCGCAAGAGCCAGAAATACCGATGTTCTTATCATTGATACCGCAGGAAGACTTCACAATAAGAAGAACCTGATGGATGAACTTGCGAAGATGAACCGTGTCATAGACAAGGAATTCGAAGCGGCACACAGGGAAAATCTTCTCGTACTTGATGCAACAACGGGACAGAATGCATTGAATCAGGCCCGGGAATTCAACGAAGCCGCACCGCTTTCCGGAATCATCCTTACCAAGATGGACGGAACCGCAAAGGGCGGAATCGCGATCGCCATACAGGCTCAGATGGGAATACCCGTTAAGTACATCGGAGTCGGGGAGAAGATCGAGGATCTTCAGAAGTTCGACGCTGATGCGTTCGTTAAGGCTATATTTGATATGGAGTAAGAAATGGCAAAGGAAATGCTCACACTTGATGCTTTTGAAGAAGCATCGGAAGTTGTATCGAAGGTTGTAAGGGATACAAAGCTTGTATACTCTGAATATTTTTCGAATCAGACAGGAAATAAGGTTTATCTCAAGCCCGAGAATATGCAGCTTACCGGCGCATATAAGGTAAGGGGTGCATATTATACGATAAGCACTCTTTCCGATGAGGAAAGGTCTAAGGGACTGATCACGGCATCTGCGGGAAACCATGCGCAGGGTGTCGCATATGCGGCTAAGGCATACGGAGCAAAGGCTGTCATCGTAATGCCCACCACCACCCCCCTTATCAAGGTGAACCGTACAAAGAGCTACGGTGCCGAGGTCATTCTTTACGGTGACGTGTATGATGAGGCATGTGCCAAGGCTCTTGAACTTGCTGATGAGAAGGGTTATACATTCATCCATCCTTTTGACGACTTAAGGGTTGCGACCGGACAGGGATCCATTGCAATGGAGATCGTCCGTGAGCTTCCTCTTGTAGATTATATTCTTGTACCCATCGGAGGAGGCGGACTTGCAACGGGAGTATCTACCCTTGCCAAGCTCCTTAATCCCAAGATCAAGGTCATCGGCGTTGAACCGGAAGGAGCCGCATGCCTTAAGGCATCCTTTGAAGCGGGTAAGGTTGTAACACTCGACGGAGTAAATACCATTGCGGACGGTACCGCGGTCAAGACTCCCGGCCAGAACCTGTTCCCTTATCTTCGGAAGAATCTCGATGATATAATCACTGTTCCCGATTCGGAGCTTGTTGTATGCTTCCTGGATATGGTCGAGAATCACAAGATGATCGTTGAAAATTCCGGGCTTCTTACCGTTGCCGCACTCAAGCATATGAATGCGGAGGGCAAGAAGGTCGTATCCATTCTTTCCGGCGGAAATATGGATGTCATAACCATGAGCTCCGTTGTTCAGAACGGTCTGATCGCAAGAGACAGGATCTTTACCGTATCCGTGCTTCTTCCCGATAAGCCCGGCATGCTCGCCAAGGTTTCGGGCATTCTCGCCGAGCAGGGCGGAAACGTTATAAAGCTCGAGCATAACCAGTTCGTATCCATCAACAGAAATGCCGCGGTTGAGCTCCGCATCACGATCGAAGCCTTCGGGACCGAGCATAAGAACCAGATCATCGATGCACTTGAAAAGGAAGGTTACAGACCCAAAGTGGTCAAGACCAATATCTGATCCGCGAAAATTCGGCGTTATTACCGGATATTAATACAGATTTAAGGTGTCAAGCAAAAATGCTTGACACCTTTTCACATATATACTATTATATGCAAGGTGCGCATTTGGGAGAGGCGAATGCTATATGAATGAGATCCTCGAAAAATCACTTCTGTATGATTTCTACGGCGAGCTTTTGAGCGAGCACAGAAGAAAGGTATATGAAGCTTCGCTTTTTGAAGATCTTTCTCTTTCGGAGATTGCCGAATCCGAAGGTATATCCAGACAGGCTGTACACGATACCCTGAAGAACTGCGATAAAGCACTTATGAATTATGAATCAAAGCTTCACCTTGTCGAAAGATTCCTCAAGATCAAGGGTGAAGTTACCGAGATAGAAAAGCTTTCATCCCTTGAGGGTGATGAAAAGCGCAGGCTCACCGATATCGGCAGGATCGCGGCGAGCGTTTTGGGAGAGCTTTAATGGCTTTTGAAGGACTCAGTGAAAAACTGCAGAACGCTTTTAAGAATCTCCGCGGCAAGGGCAAGCTTTCCGAGGCTGACGTAAAGGAAGCGCTCAAGGAAGTCAAGGTCGCCCTTCTTGAAGCGGATGTTAATTTCAAGGTTGTTAAGAATTTTGTCAGGACCGTTGAAGAAAAATGTGTCGGAGAAGAGGTCCTGAGCGGACTCAATCCTTCACAGACCGTTATAAAGGTTGTTAATGATGAGCTTACCTCCCTTATGGGAAGTGAGACCACCGAAGTGGCTTTCAGGCCCGGTAAAGAGATCACCGTCATCATGATGGTCGGTCTTCAGGGTGCAGGTAAGACGACCGCATCCGCCAAGATGGCCGGACAGTTCATCAAAAAGGGCAAGAAATCACTTCTTGTTGCCTGCGATATATACAGACCCGCAGCTATCGAACAGCTGAAAGTAAACGGAAGCAAGGTGGGCGTCGATGTATTCGAAATGGGTACGGATGTAAAGCCTCCCGTTATCGCAGAGAATGCCCTTGAGAAAGCAAAGAAGGAGAACTATAACGTAGTTATCCTCGATACCGCCGGGCGTCTTCAGATCGACGAAGAGCTCATGAACGAGCTCAAAGAGATCAAGGAAAAAGTGGGAGTTTTTCAGACCATCCTTGTAGTCGATGCGATGACCGGTCAGAATGCGGTAAATGTTGCGAAGACCTTTGACGAAGAGATCGGAATCGAAGGAGTCATCCTTTCAAAGCTTGACGGCGATACAAGAGGCGGTGCCGCGCTTTCCATTAAGGCAGTCACCGGCAAGCCCATCCTCTATGTCGGAATGGGTGAGAAACTCACAGACCTCGAGCAGTTTTATCCCGACCGTATGGCTTCCAGGATCCTCGGAATGGGTGACGTCCTAAGCCTTATCGAAAAGGCCCAGGCCAATGTCACGACCACCGAAGAAGAAAGCCGCGGCATGATGAACCGCATGCAGAAGGGTAAGTTCGATTTTAACGATTACCTTGAGAGCATGAAGCAGATGAAGAATATGGGCGGAATCGCATCCATCCTTTCAATGCTTCCCGGTATGGGCGTTAACGCAGCCGATCTTGAAGGAGCGATAGATGAAAAGAAGCTCCGTCAGACCGAAGCTATAATCCTTTCCATGACACCCGAGGAAAGAAGCAATCCCAAGCTGATGAATCCCAGAAGAAAGTTCAGGATCGCCAAGGGAGCCGGACTCGATATCGCCGAAGTAAACAGATTCATCAAGCAGTTCGAGCAGAGCCAGAAGATGATGAAGCAGATGGGCGGCATGGGAAAACGCGGCCGCGGAATGTTCCCCGGAATGGGAGGCATGGGCGGTTTCGGAGGAAGGAAAGGCTTTCCTTTTTAAGAAAGATTGAATCCGGATTATTCCGTTTTCATATAAAAACTAATCGTATTAATTATTTTACGGAGGAATTTTAAAATGGCAGTTAAGATCAGACTCAGAAGAATCGGAGAGAAGAAGGCTCCTTTCTACCGCATCATTGTTGCAGATTCAAGAAGCCCCAGAAACGGAAGATTTATCGATGAGATCGGAACCTACGATCCTTCAACCGATCCTTCAACTTTCAATATCGATGAAGAGGCAGCAAAGAAGTGGATCGCTAACGGTGCACAGCCTACCGAGGTTGTAGGAAAGCTTTTCAAGGTAGCCGGCATCATTAAATAATCCTGCATTTTTTCCAAGGAGGCCTTATGAAAGAACTTGTAGAAGTTATTGCAAAGGCTCTCGTAGATCATCCCGAAGAGGTAGTCGTTACCGAGAAAAAGGATGGAGCAGATTATCTTATCGAGCTTCATGTAGCAAGCTCCGATATGGGTAAAGTCATCGGAAAACAGGGCAGGATCGCTAAGTCCCTTCGTTCCGTTGTAAAAGCTGCAGCATCAAGGGAAAATGCAAGAGCTGATGTTGAAATAACCGATTAATCATAGCGGACCGCATATTTCCTGCGGTCCGTATTTTAAATCCATGAAAGAATACATAAAAGTAGGTACCATCACACAGCCTTTCGGGATCAAGGGAGAGACAAAGGTATATCCGGATGTCGACGATCCCGCGTATTTCAAGAAATTAAAAAAGGTATTTTTTGAAAAAGAAGGATCATACGAAGAATTCGGGATCGAATCCGTCCGTATGGCTCTTCCTCTTGTTATAATCAAATTCAAGGGCATTGAAGCTCCCGAAGAGATCAGAAAGTACAGACAGACCGATCTGTATGTACTGAGAAAGGATGCTCCTCCTCTCAAAGAAGGGGAACATTATTATGCGGATCTTCTTGGGCTTGATGTAACCGACGATACCGGAGTTTACAGGGGTAAGATCACCGATATTATCGAGACCGGCGCCAATGATGTATATGAGATAACGTCGGATGACGGAAAATCTTTTCTGCTTCCTGCCATAAAGCAGTGTATACTTGATGTGGATGCAGAAGCCGGTACAATGAAGATTCATATTCTGGAGGGATTACTTGATCTATAAGGTTCTGACACTTTTTCCCGAAATGATCAGATCGGTCATGGAAACGGGTATCATAGGACGTGCGCTTAACGAAGGGGCTCTTGGACTTGAGACCTTTAATATTCGTGAGTATGCGGATAATAAGCGTGCACAGGTTGACGATTATCCCTACGGCGGCGGTGCAGGTCAGGTAATACAGGCCGAGCCTGTTTACAGGGCATATCTCGATGCCATAGGACTTCTTCCGGATTCTGCGGGTAAAAAGAATTCTCCCGTATCCGTTTCGCTTCCCGAAAAGAAACCCAGATGCATATATCTTTCTCCCCAGGGAAAAAGATTTGATCAGAGAATGGCAAGAGAGCTTGCTTCTGAGGATGAACTTATCTTCCTTTGCGGACATTATGAAGGGATAGACGAAAGAGTACTCGAAGAGATAGTTACGGATTATATTTCATCGGGTGATTATATACTCACCGGCGGAGAGCTTCCCGCACTTACCGTTATGGATGCGGTTTCCAGGCTTCTTCCCGGAGTTCTCGGAAATGACGAATCTCCCGAGATAGAAACTTTTTACAGGGATCTTCTCGAATATCCCCAGTATTCAAGGCCCGAGATATGGCACGACAAAGCCGTTCCGTATGTTCTTACGACGGGTAACCATGCAGATATTGAGACCTGGAGGCTTGAGCGCAGCATAGAAAGAACCAGGCGCGGAAGACCGGATCTGTATCTTGTCTACCGTAGTAAGGAAGAGCTCATGTCCGGGATGAAACAGGCCAGGGTCCAGAATATTCCCGCGATAGAGGCTCTGCTTTATGACGATACCGATATCCTGTATGCGGGAGTTTCCTATTACCTGCTTCAGGATCATTACAATAAGACCCTTTATGCCGGATGCTTTGCCAAGAACAATCCGATAATCGACGGTTACGATGCCGATATCGTCAAAAGAACCATATCGGATCATCTGCACGAGGTCAGGAATATCATCCTTCTGAATGCGCCCGATCCCATGTATGACGGAATGCTCACCGAGAAGATCATGATAGCGTTCACCGAAAAGAGTCCGCTTTCTTCACAGAGAGTCAGGGAGTACGGCTCGCTCGGAAAGCGTCTTAAGGATGAGGTTGCGGAGTCTCTTAAGAAAGGAAGGACCTATTACGAATTTATGGATCCTTCGGATAAGGAAGACATCAATAATGCCCTCAGAATGGGCTTTTATTCGTCGAGAGTGCTGGTAAAAACGCTTGTGGACTGAAATTCTGCTTGCATTTTACGTTAACTTATGATAAATTACCAATGTTGCGTTAAAAAGGTGGTCCGCTGTTAGCTCCATAGCTATTATGAACATCCGTAGGAGCTGTCATAAAGCGTGTACTTTATAGACAGAGCTAAGAGAAGGAGTAAATATTATGTCAGACATCATTAAGGAAATTGAAAACGAACAGCTTAAGAGCGAAGTAGCTGAGTTCAGCGTAGGTGATACCGTTAAGGTTCACAACCGCATCGTAGAGGGCGAGAAGTCCAGAATTCAGATCTTCGAGGGAACCGTTATCAAGAGACAGAACGGATCTAACCGTGAGACCTTCACCGTACGTAAGATCTCAAACGGCGTAGGCGTTGAGAAGACCTGGCCCCTTCATTCTCCCAATGTAGAGAAGATCGAAGTTGTCAGAAAGGGTAAGGTTCGCAGAGCAAGACTTAACTACCTCAGAGACAGAGTCGGTAAGGCTGCTAAGGTTAAGGAAGCTGTTAAATAATCTGTTTTCAGATACTGAAGCCGGTGCTTATGCACCGGCTTTTTTTATGTCCTTTTTGGTTCAAGAAACCACGGATTTATGGTATAATATCAGAGATTGTGCAAACGGGATTTAACTTTATTTTTGGCCTTTTAAAGTGAGACAGGACGGATACTATTTTTACAAAAAAAGACGAAGGTTCAGTGAGGAATTTTTGCGTGATACGGTTCACCTTATCATAGGGATCCTGATCAGTCTTCTTTTTGCGTTCATACTTGTATATTTCCTGGGAATGAGCACAACGGTATCGGGAGATTCGATGAAACCGGTGCTCGTAAGCGACCAGAAGGTGCTGGTAAACCGCTTCATATACAAGCTTTCCCAGCCAAAACCCGGCGATGTTGTTATCTTTCTTCCGAACGGCAATGAAAATACGCATTACTATATGAGAAGGGTTGTTGCGGTTCCGGGGGACAAGGTTCTTATCGAAGACGGAGTGCTGTATGTGAACGGCACACCCTCGGATGTTGTTACCGGAAGGGTTAACGAAGCGGGACTTGCTTCGAATGAACTTACCCTTGAGCAGGGAACTTATTTTGTTCTATGCGACGATCTGAGCGATACGGATGATTCGAGGAGCGCCAATATAGGACCTGTCGAAAGCAGGTTCATACTCGGCAAAGTCTGGCTGGCTTTTCCCGAAGGTGATTCCGGGATGCATATGGTGGATTAAATGGCAGGAAACGATTACGGCTGGTACCCCGGACATATGACTAAGTCCGTAAGGGCTATCAGGGAAGAATTAAAACTTGTGGATCTGTGCATAGAGGTTCTTGATTCAAGGATCCCTTTATCGAGCAGAAATCCCGATATAGACGAGCTTGCAAAGGGCAAGTTCAGAATGGTCGTCCTTAACAAGGCGGATCTTTCCGATGAAAGGAAGACCGCTCTGTGGACATCGTATTTTAAGGATAAGGGCATTGAGAGCCTTGTTCTTAATGCGAAAGAAAAAAAGGCTTCGGATGCCGTCAAAAAGCTTGCAACAAGCGTTTGTGCCGAGAAGATAGAACGTGACCGTAAAAGAGGTATAGTGGGACGCCCCATAAGGGCCATGGTCTGCGGCATACCTAATGTCGGCAAATCAACACTTATCAATTCCATCACCGGCAAAGCTCCTGCCAAGACGGGAAATAAACCGGGTGTGACAAGAAGCAACCAGTGGGTCAAGACCGGAGCGGGCATCGAGCTTTTGGATACCCCCGGACTCCTCTGGCCCAAATTTGAAGACAGAAGTGTGGGACTTAAGCTTGCCGCGATCGGAAGCATCAATGACCAGATCCTCAATACAATACTTCTTGCTTCGGAAACAATCCTTTTGCTCAGGGATATATACCCCGATGCAACAGTTTCAAAATACGAGATATCCTGCAACGAAAAACCCGAGGATGTTCTTAAGGCGGTAGCTGTAAGAAACGGTCTCATCCTGAAGGGTGCGGATCCGGATATCAGAAGAGCTGCCGAAACACTGCTCGCAGAGCTCAGGAGCGGTAAGCTCGGACGTATGACTTTGGAGGAGCCTTAAGCAATGAGCAGTAAAACCAAAACCAATAAATTTTTGAAGGAAGCATTCAGTACGGGTGTCTATTTTCTTGTAGTATTCCTGCTGGCCGCATTTGTACTTAAGTTCGTCGGACAAAGATCCGTTGTAGACGGAAGCTCGATGAATGACACTCTTTATGACGGTGAAAGCGTATGGGTCAATAAGTTCACATACAGATTTAACGATCCCGAAAGATTCGATGTGATTGTATTTCCTTACAAGTACGCCGAAAATACTTTCTTTATCAAAAGGGTCATCGGACTTCCCGGTGAAACCGTACAGATACTTGAAGACGGAACCATTCTGATAAACGGAGAGGTTCTTGAGGAGAACTACGGAAAGGAAGTCATACGCTCGGACAGACGCGGAACGGCTTCGGAACCTGTTCTTCTCGGTGAGAACGAATATTTCGTCATGGGCGACAACAGGAATGATTCGATGGATTCCAGATATCCGAATGTCGGCCCCATAACAAAGGATGAGATGATAGGAAAAGCCGTATTCAGACTTTTCCCCATAACCAAGATTGGCGGTATAGATTGATGGAGAGTATTTCCGATATCAAAAACAGACTTGCCGAAACGGATGATGAATCCCTTCCGCATGTCATGAGCCTGTATGCGGGGGATGACAGAGCGGGTGTGAAGAAGGCTCTTGAAGGCGCACAGAAAAGATACGATAAGCTTCTTGCGGAAAAGAAGAGGATCTATGATCTTGGTGCCTACGAAAGACAGTATTCGGATCACCTGTATATCTGCGGGATCGATGAGGTCGGAAGAGGGCCGTTTGCAGGTCCCGTCGTTGCCGGAGCCGTTATCCTGCCCAAGGATTGCGACATCCTGTATATAAACGATTCCAAGAAACTCTCCGAAAAAGTAAGAGAAAGACTGTATGAGGAGATAAAGGAAAAAGCCGTTTCCGCAGCCGTGGGGATCGTGGAACCTTCAAGGATCGATGAGATCAATATACTTCAGGCGACATACGAGGCCATGAGGATCGCGATATCAAAGCTTGACCCTGTGCCGGATCTTCTTTTGAACGATGCGGTCACGATCCCGGGTGTCGATATAAAGCAGATTCCCATCATAAAGGGAGACGCAAAGAGCATTTCCATCGGAGCCGCAAGTATATTTGCCAAGGTGACCAGAGACAGGCTCATGCTTGAATATGACAAGCAGTATCCCGAGTACGGTTTTGCCAGGAATGTGGGATACGGAACCGCCGAGCATATTGCGGCACTCCAAAAATACGGACCCACTCCGATCCACAGAAGAAGCTTTATTCATGATTACGTATGAGTGCGATTAGCGACATCTTTTTAAATCCGATAAGGAATGTCACTGATAAGCCTGCCACCGATGTTTCGGGGGAAGGCGTAGCCACTCTGTCCAAAATGAAGAACGGTGATACGTTCTCCGCCAGGGTCGTAAATACCACGGGCGAGAATGTGACGCTCAGGCTTTCAAACGGTAATCTCGTAAATGCAAAGCTTTCAGCGGATATGAATATCTCGGAAGGACAGACTGTTTCCTTTGAGGTCAGAAATTCCGGAAGCTCCATAAAGATATCGCCGCTGCTTACCAATACATCCGCCGATGTAAGCGTGCTCAAAGCACTGAACCAGGCATCGCTTCCCGTAAACGATACAACCGCCGCTATGACCACGGAGATGATGAAGGCCGGACTTTCGATTGACAGGCAGTCGCTTTCCGGAATGTACGAAAGCATTCTGAACAATCCGGGTGCGAAGATCGGTGATGCGGTGGATCTTGCTAAGCTTGGTCTTCCGGTCAATGAGTCCAATCTTGCAAATATCGAAAACTATAAGAATCTTTCCTATCAGATAGATCAGGGAATGCAGAGCATTGCGGAAAAGACCGACCGGGCGCTTCTTGATCTTGTTTCCGGAGGTGATACCGCGGGCGCTTCCAAGGTCATGGCTTCGCTCCTTGAATCCGTGACCGCATACTTGTCCGAAACAGGTGATCCGCTTGCTGCGGAAAATGCACTTCAGGGCGCACAGGCGGCTGAACTTTATTCGGAGATGGGAGCACCTTCGGATAATGCACAAAACGTAAATGCAAACGGCGATAATCTGCAGGCTGTCAGCTCCGGAAATGAAAAGTCCGATCCCGAAGCGGTCAGCGCTGCTGCGGGATATACATCCGCAGGTGCGGAGTCAATAGCTTCACAGGAAAACAGCGATCCCGCATCCAAGGCTCTGGAACTTTTGAGATCACTTCAGGGTAGTCAGTCTGAGAGCAGGGATACTGTGGTTTCCGTTAAGAACCCGGTACCGGATAATGCGGCAGTAAATGATACTGCGGCAAAGTCATCAACAATATCCGAAGATTTCGGCAGGGCGGTTGAGGTGTTCAGACAGATCACCGGTGATGCGGATTATAAGCCTGCGGATCTTCAGAGCTTTCTTAAGGATATCTCCGCATTTCAGGCTAAGGCTTTTGCAGAGGAAAACACAGACGGATTAAAGGAACTTGTTTCCTCTAAGTCCGTAAGAAATCTTGTATTTGATGTCCTTAAGGATCAGTGGAGGATATCACCTTCGGAGGTTGCCGACAAGGATAAGGTCGAAGCTTTATACAGGAGGCTCGGAGATCAGATAAATATTTTAAAAGAAGGACTCGCAAGCGTTAATGCCGAGAACAGTGCAGCGTTCCGTGCGGCCGACAATATGAGTTCCAATCTTGATTTCCTTAATCAGATCAATCAGATGTATGCATATATCCAGCTTCCTCTCAAGCTTTCGGGAGGGGACAATGCGCACGGCGATCTGTATGTTTATTCGAACAGGAAGAATATGTCATCCGATGATTCGACCGTGACCGCATTCATGCATCTTGATATGGATCATCTCGGACCCGTTGATGTCTATGTCTCAATGGATCTTAAGTCCGGCGGAAAGGTTCAGACAAACTTTACCGTGGCCGATGATGAGATACTTACTTTCCTAGAGGAGAACATTCATATCCTCAATGAAAGACTGAATAAAAGAGGATACGATCTGTCCTGTAAGATGACGCTTAAAGGCGAGGAAGAAACTCCCGAAGAAGATGCGCTCTCGGGCGGCGGAGTAAATCTCCTTCTTTTGCATGCGGGCGGCATGGGCGGATCTTTCCAAGCGGGAATGAGATCTTTTGATGTGAGGGCATAATGGCTGAGGAAAAGAAAAAGATAAAAACAGCGGTCGCCCTCGAATACGATCCGAGCGATGAGGCGCCCAGGGTCATAGCTTCCGGTAAGGGAGCCCTGGCCGAGAAGATAATCGAAAAGGCAAAGGAAAGCGATGTTCCCGTACACGAGGATGATAAGCTCGCAAACACGCTTTCAAAACTTGAGATCGGCGATCTGATACCTCCCGAGCTTTATGAGGTGGTTGCCGAGATCCTGATCTTCGTTGATTCGATGGATAAGATCAAGAGTAAGCTGAAGTGACAGATAACCGGGAAAAAGGTTCTTTTCACGAGACCATTGCAATTGAATATCTCAAAAAGAAAGGACATCGGATAATCGCGAGAAACGAGCTCAACAAGTTCGGTGAGATAGATATCATTTCTGTCACTCCGGACCGCAAGATTGTTTTTACGGAAGTAAAATACAGAAAGAGCTCAAAGAACGGATATCCTTTGGAAGCCGTGACTGCGGCAAAGCAGCGGAAGATAAGCAGGGCTTCCGCATACTATCTGAATTCTCACCGTGAATACATGAATCATCAGGTCAGATATGATTGCATCGGAATCACCGGTGATGAAATAAAACATATAGAAAATGCATTTTACTACGTGGGGTGACTATGGCAAATATTCTTGTTTGTGATGATGATAAAGACATTGTTGAGGCGATAGAAGTCTATCTCAAGGATGACGGACACTTTATATATAAAGCATATAATGGAGCCGATGCGCTTGAGATCCTCGGAAAAGAGGACATTCAGCTCGTTATCCTCGACATCATGATGCCTGTTATGAACGGCATCGAAGTTGCGGAAAAGATAAGGGAGAGCAGTACTCTTCCCATAATCTTCCTGTCCGCAAAATCGGAGGAAAACGATAAGGTCACCGGACTTAATGCCGGTGCGGATGATTATATCACCAAGCCTTTTTCTCCTGCGGAGCTTACCGCAAGAGTCAGGTCAAACTTAAGGAGATACACGCTTCTCGGAAGCATCAACGAAGGCGGTAATACTCATATCTACAATTGCGGCGGACTCAGCATAAATGATGAGACCAAGACCGTTACCGTCGATTCACAGCCCGTAAAGCTTACACCGATTGAGTACAACATCCTCCTGCTTCTTCTGAAGAATAAGGGAACCGTTTTTTCCACTGACAAGATCTATGAATCCATCTGGAACGAAGCTCCCATTGCGACGGACAATACCGTTGCTGTCCATATCAGACATATCAGGGAGAAGATCGAGATAGATCCCGGTCAGCCCCAGTTCCTTAAAGTTGTATGGGGAGTAGGATATAAGATAGAAGATCTATGAAAAAGACCAGAGCCAAAAAATTAATGTTCCATCTCGGAATGCACTTATGTGCATTTATTTCCGTACTCTTTTTGGCCGACATATTTTTCTGCAGTTATATTTCCGTAAGCTATCTCGGAGGAGATTCCAGGTATGCGCTCAATCCCTTTCCCTCTCAGGAGACCGAAGAGATCGACGGCATAATCACCGATATATTCTCCCGTCAGGCATCCGATATCATGAAGTATACTGCCGCAAAGGAAATACTCGGTGCCCAGAACGGATTAAAGGATAACCGTATAGTTGAACTGTCCGATTATTATCACGGTGCTTATAAGGTGAGCATCAAGCTCTATCTTTCCGATCTTATCAACCTCGGAAGAAGAGGTATTGAATATAACGAAAGAAGCCTTACCGTTCAGGACTTTGTCTATTATTTCGGAGATCCACTCTATGCGGAAAATTTCGCTCTTGATCCTTACGGAAATCTTTACTTCATCGGCTTCGAGACCATTAACAGATATAAGTTCTCGGAGAAATATACGACCAATGTTTCCGAAGAAGACGAAGAGGGTGTGGATGAGAATGTCGTAAAGGCCATACGCAACACTGCGCCTTCGGATCTGATCAACCTTGTAGCCCAGTACTGTGTCAGGGAATATCCCGAGCTTGTTTCATTGTCCAGCTGGGAAGACGGCATGATCTATGTCACCTTCAAGGAGCCCGTAATCGATGATGCCGGCTTTAACTCATTCATGAGCTATAAGGAGTCCATCCGTAACTGGGACGGATACTTTACGGCCATTGATGAACTTAAGGTAACTTCCTCGCTCTTTTCCGCAGCATACGATGTTTACAGGGAAGGAGAAAAGCTTTACGAAGACGACAATTCCAATCTCGTATATACCATAAGGACTAAGGATACCGAAGGCAATACAAGGGTGTATACGAATTATCCCGATTCGAAGAAGTACGATGATGCTTCTCTTGCGGATATATACTCAAGCCATTTGTATTACATCATATGCTATTATGACGATCTTGAGTATTCGACACTTTCCGATATTCCCGAGAATGTCATCACCGATTCCATAATGATCTATCCCGATGTCTATCCCGACAATACCCATGTCTGGATGTATATTGACGACACGACATCCAGGGCGAACGATATCTATTACGATCTGCTCTGCAGATATGATTCCGTAAAACAGATCTCGGGCTTGTTCATGATAGTCATCGCATTCCTTACTTTTATCTATCTTGCTCTTTTCGTTTATCTGCTCTTTATCACCGGTGTCGAATATACCGATGAAGGAGAAGAGTTCAGGGTTTTCCCTCAGGATAAGATCTGGATCGAGGTGATGGCCGCATTTGCAGTCGGTGCATTTTTCCTTGCCAGATTATATTTCGATTATCTGAAGCAGCTTATCAATGTAAATTATTGCAGGGTAACCTTTGAAAACGGAGGCCCCTTCAAAAATGCCGGAATATCGTCCTATCTTATATTCGGCATGTTCGGATTCCTGCTTTCGCTTACCGGTGCTTTTATTATTTTCTCCTTTGTAAGAAGGATAAGAGCGGGCGTTCTCTTTGAGTATTCGTTCCTCAAAAGGATCAAGATGTTCTTCGACTGGTTCGCTCTCATTTATTCGGGCGGTTCATCGGCTTCGTGGTATGTTCTGATCCCTTACGGAGCTTTCCTTATCGTAAATGTCGGCGGTGCTGTCTACGGTATGATGAATCTTGATAATGTTGCGATCTCCGCCATCGTATTCTCGGTACTGGTTCTGGTCGATATCTTCGTCGGCATCACGCTTTTCCTTGTGACAGCCGAAAAGAAGGAACTGCTTGACGGAATTGCCAGGATAAGGGCCGGTGAAGTCGATTACAAGATAGATGTTTCTAACCTCCGCTATGAGAACAGGAAACTTGCGGACAGCATCAACAATATCGGAGACGGTATCAAGACGGCGGTAGAATCCTCTCTTATGGAAGAACAGCTCAGGTCCGAGCTCATAACCAATGTTTCGCATGACCTTAAGACGCCTCTAACCTCGATAATCAACTATTCCGATCTTCTGAAGAGGGACAATCTTACCGAGGAAAAGAAAAAGGAATACCTTTCCGTTATCGGTGAAAAATCCATCAAGCTTAAAAAACTTCTTGAAGATCTCCTCGAAGCATCCAAGCTTTCTTCCGGACAGGTTGAGCTCAACAGGGAAAAGACGGATCTTACCGAACTTTTGAACCAGGCGCTCGGAGAATATGAGGGAAGGTTTAAGAATTCGAAGCTTGAGCTTGTCACGAATGATTTCCCCAGGGCATTTATCTATACCGATCCCGGATGTACATGGAGGATATTCGATAATATTTTTGAAAATATCTGCAAATATGCCATGAGCGGAACAAGGATCTATGTCGATTACACCGCATCGGACGGATTCGCCTATATCAAGATCAAGAATGTATCCGCCATAAGACCCAGATTCCAGGGCGACGAGCTCACGGAAAGGTTTATCAGGGGAGATGAGAGTAGGAGCGGTGAAGGAAGCGGACTCGGACTCTTTATCGCAAAGAGCCTTACACAGGCGCAGGGCGGTACCTTTAAGGTCATAGTTGACGGCGATTTGTTCGTGACCGATATCTCGATCCCCGAGTTCAGCTCCGAGCTTGAAGAAAAAAGTACAAACCGCAGCGAAGAACAATAAAGCCCGCTGCCTTTTGTGTTATAATCTGTATCGAAAATGTATTAAGAACAGGAAGCAAATCATGCCTAACGTACTGGAACTTGAAAATTCAATGCCCGTAGGGCAGCTCGGACTATTGGTCCATCCTTCGTTCGGAATGAAGGGAGACCGTGTGAATTCGTATCTTGCGTCATTCCGTAAGGACATTCACAACGATCTGGTCAAGAATGATCCCGCATTCCAGGGATACCAGATGGACGATTACAGGGTTCCTTTTTCAATTCCGAGATTCGGAAGCGGTGAAGGAAAATGCCACATCCAGCAGTCAACAAGAGGCAAGGACCTCTTTATCCTCGTGGATGTGACAAACCATTCGCTCACCTATAAGATGAACGGATTTGAGAACCATATGTCACCCGATGACATATATCAGGATCTTAAGAGGATCATCGCAGCGATCGACGGAAAAGCATACCGTATCAATGTCATTATGCCTTTCCTCTATGAAGGAAGACAGCACAGAAGGCACGGTCGTGAATCCATGGACTGCGCTTATATGCTCAAGGAACTCAGCGATATGGGCATGGCCAATTTCATAACCTTCGACGCACACGATCCCAGGGTTCAGAATTCCATCCCCCTTATCGGCTTTGATAATTTCATGCCTCCCTATCAGTTCATCAAGGCTCTTCTTACGAATGAGGACGATCTTATCGTGGATGAGGACCATATGGTCGTTATCGCACCCGATGAAGGTGCACTTGAAAGAGCTATCTATTTTGCGAATGTTCTCGGTCTCAACACCGGTACTTTCTATAAGAGACGTGATTATTCCAAGATCGTAAACGGCAAGAACCCCATCGTTGCTCACGAATTCCTCGGCGATAACATAGACAGTAAGGATGTTGTCATAATCGATGACATGATCTCTTCGGGTGGTTCGATGGTTGATACCGCAAGACAGCTCAAGGAGATGAATGCGAGAAGAGTATTCATCTGTACCACATTCGGTCTGTTCACCGAAGGACTCGATAATTTCGATAAGGCTTACGAGAAGGGTTATTTCGACAGGGTCATCACCACCAACCTGACTTATCTTCCTCCCGAGATCTATGACAGACCTTATTTCATCGAAGCCGATATGTGCAAGTTCATTGCCTCCATAATCGACTTTATGAACCATGATTCATCCATGTCCAATGTTATGGACAATACACAGAAGATGCATGCCGTTCTCGAGAACTACAATGCACGTCTGAATGTAGAGATCTGATCCGGAGCAAGACTTGAGTAAAAGCCATATCATCAAAAGCGTTAATAAAGGTTCGATCGCAGATTCGCTGGGCATTTTGCCCGGCGATATTGTAATCAGGATAGATGATCAGGAGATAGAGGATATCTTCGATTATCAGTTTTTCACCATGTCCGACAATCTCATCCTTACTGTCTTAAGGGACGGTGAGGAATGGGAATATGACATTGAAAAGGGTGAGAATGAGGATCTGGGCATCGTATTCGAAAACGGTCTCATGGACACATACAGGAGATGCTCGAACAACTGCATTTTCTGCTTTATAGACCAGATGCCTCCCGGAATGAGGGATACCCTGTATTTCAAGGATGACGATTCGAGACTTTCTTTCCTTCAGGGCAACTATATAACCCTTACCAATCTGTCCGAAAAGGACTTAAACAGGATCGTCAGATACAATCTTTCCCCCGTAAACGTATCCGTTCATACGATGAATCCCGAACTCAGATGTAAGATGCTGGGTAACCGTTTTGCGGGTTCGTCACTTTCCAAGCTTAATGTTCTTGCCGAGGCAGGGATCGAGATGAACGGACAGATAGTTCTCTGCAAGGGCATCAATGACGGTAAGGAGCTTGAATACTCGATTTCGGAGCTTATGAAGTTCATTCCTTCTTTCAGGAGCCTTTCCGTTGTTCCCGTCGGGCTTTCCAAATACCGCGACGGTCTGTTTCACCTTGATCCCTTTGAAAAGGAAGACTGCATAGAGGTCATCGGGATCATCGAAAAATACCAGAAGATCGCTTATGAAAAGTACGGAATTCACTTCGTACACGCAAGCGACGAGTGGTATCTTACAGCAGAGACGAATCTTCCGGAAAGCGACCGCTATGACGGGTATCTTCAGATTGAAAACGGTGTCGGAATGATGCGTTCATTCATGGATGAGACGGATGAACAGATCGCAAAGAGGGAAAAGGACGGAAGCTTTGAGTCAGTCGACCGTTCAAGGCATATTTCGCTGGTGACCGGACTGCTGGCATATCCGATAATCAGATCTACAGCCGAAAAGATCGAATCGAAGGTGCCCGGACTTAAGCTTAACGTGATCCCCGTAAGGAACGATTTCTTCGGTGAGAGGATCACGGTTTCGGGTCTTCTTACGGGCAGGGATATCATAGCCCAGCTAAAGGGCACTGACCTTGGAACGGAGGTTCGTTTGCCCGAGTCCGTCGTGAGGGCCGGAACCGACGTTTTCCTTGATGATTACACGGTTTCACAGGTCTCGGATGCTTTACAAGTACGCGTATATACGATAAAATCTAATGGTTACGACTTTGTTGATTCCTGCTTGGGGATCAGCTGATATTTTTGTGTTTAAACAGGTGTTTTTCAGTTATGAGCAGCAGACCCATAGTTGCCGTCGTCGGCAGACCGAATGTCGGAAAATCGACACTTTTCAATGCCCTTGCGGGTGAAAGGATATCCATTGTCAAGGATACCCCCGGAATCACCAGGGACAGGATCTATGCCGACGTTTCATGGCTTAATTACAATTTCACGATGATCGATACAGGCGGAATCGAGCCCGAGTCCAAGGATCTCCTTTTGTCATCCATGAGGGACCAGGCTCAGATCGCCATTGATACGGCGGATGTCATTCTTTTCGTCACCGATGCCAAGACCGGACTTCAGGATGCCGATTCGGGTGTGTGTTCCATGCTCAGGAAGTCAAGAAAGCCGGTCATCCTTGTCGTAAACAAGGTGGATTCATTCGAAAAGCAGCAGTCCGATGTTTATGAGTTCTATAATCTCGGAATAGGTGAACCTTATCCCATTTCAGCCACCAATATGCTCGGCTTCGGTGAACTTCTCGATAAGGTTGTAAGCTATTTCGACGAAGATACCGAGGCTGCAGAGGATGAGGATACTCCCAAGGTTGCCGTTATCGGAAAGCCCAATACCGGCAAATCGTCACTTATCAACAAGCTTCTCGGTGAGAACAGACTCATAGTTTCGGATATTGCCGGTACAACCCGCGATGCCGTTGATACAAGGGTTCAGTATGGCGATAAGGAATACATCTTCATCGATACCGCAGGACTTCGAAGGAAGAACAAGATCAAGGATGATCTTGAGCATTATATGATCGTAAGAACCGTCAGTGCGGTCGAAAGAGCGGATATTGCAGTTCTGGTCATCGATGCTACGGAAGGCGTTACCGAACAGGATGCGAAGATCGCAGGTATTGCTCATGACCGCGGCAAAGCAGTCATCATCGCCGTCAACAAATGGGATGCCGTTAACAAAGACGACAAGACAATCTATAAATTCACTGAAAACGTCAGGAATATACTTTCATTCATGCCCTATGCGGAGATAATCTTCATTTCCGCACTTACCGGGCAGAGACTCGGCAAGCTTTTTGAGACCATAGATATGGTCAGGGAGAGCCAGGACAAGAGAGTCGGAACCGGTGCGCTGAACGAGATACTTGCGGAAGCGGTTGCAATGCAGCAGCCTCCCAATGACAAGGGTAAGTTCCTCAAGCTGTATTACATTACCCAGGTCTCGAGCAGGCCGCCCACGTTCGTTATATTCGTGAATGACAAGGAACTGGCACATTTCTCATATATCAGATACATAGAAAATCAGGTACGTGAGAATTTCGGATTTAAGGGTACGCCTCTCAAATTCATTGTCAGGGAAAGAAAAGGTGAATGATATGGCTCGTTTATGGTGCTTTCTCATTGGATACGCACTGGGACTCATCCAGACGGCATACATAGTCGGTAAATGCAAAGGCGTTGATATCAGGAATTACGGAAGCGGTAATTCCGGTACCACCAACGCACTCAGGGTCCTGGGCACCAAGGCAGGACTTATTGTGTTTGCCGGAGATATGCTCAAGGCCATCATCACCACGCTCATAATCAGATTTACTTTCGCACAGATGTATCCCGATCTCAGATTCCTGCTTATTCTCTACGGCGGAGCGGGATGCATTCTCGCCCACGATTTTCCTTTCTATATGCATTTCAAAGGAGGAAAGGGTATTGCGGCTACAGGCGGAATGATCCTTGCTTTTCACGGATCCTTCTTTTTCCCGGGACTCGCATATTTTTTCGTTCCGTACCTTCTCACTCATTTTGTAAGTCTCGGATCCCTCATTCTTTATGCGGGATTCTTCATACAGCTTGTTGTAACCTGTCAGCTCAACCTTTTCGGTATATATGACGGAATTCCGCAGGCTGTTAAAACAGAGATGTATGTCATAGCACTTTTCCTGATGATCCTTGCTTACTGGCAGCACAGATCCAACATAGTCAGGCTGATCAAGGGAGAAGAGAGAAAAACCTATCTTAGGAAAAAGAATGAAGTATAACGTTCCCGAAAGGAGTCAGATATGGCAAAGGTAACAGTTCTCGGCGGAGGTACATGGGGTATAGGACTTACCATCCTTCTTGCAAATGCAGGACATGATGTAATTGTATGGTCGGCAGTCGAATCCGAGATTGAAATGCTTTCCACCACTCATGCACACAAGATGCTTCCCGGGGCAACGATCCCCGAAAGCGTCAGATATACCCTTGATGACAGGGAAGCGGTAACTGACAGGGATATCCTTGTCATGGCCGTCGCTTCTTCCTTTACCAGAAAGACCGCAAGGAGGCTTGCTCCTCAGATCAAAGACGGACAGATCATTGTTGACGTTGCAAAGGGTATTGAGGAAGGAACTCTCAAGACACTTTCCGAGCAGATAAGCGATGAGATACCGAATGCTGACGTGTGTGTTCTTTCCGGTCCCACACATGCCGAGGAGGTTTCCAGACTTATGCCCACAACGATCGTAGTGGCTTCCCATAACAAGGAAACCGCACATTTTGTACAGGACGTATTTATGACGGAGACCTTCAGGGTTTATACAAGCTCGGATGTAAAGGGCGTTGAACTTGGAGGATCACTCAAGAATGTTGTAGCTCTTGCGGCAGGTATTGCGGACGGACTCGGCTACGGAGATAACGCAAAGGCGGCTCTTATCACCAGAGGAATTGCGGAGATCTCAAGGCTCGGAGTCAAGATGGGCTGCAGACCCGAGACATTCAGCGGACTTACCGGAATGGGTGACCTTATAGTAACCTGTGCCAGCATGCATTCCCGCAACAGAAGATGCGGAATACTTCTCGGTGAAGGCAAGAGTCTTAAGGAGGCACAGGAAGAAGTGGGAATGGTTGTCGAAGGAATATATTCCGCAAAAGCTGCCATCGAACTCGGAAGGAAATATGAAGTAAGTCTTCCCATCATAGAACAGGTCAATCTGATCCTCTTCGAAGGAAAGGATGCCGGAGAAGCGGTCAAAGAACTTATGCTCAGGGAAAAGAAGGATGAAGTATCCGATACTCAGTGGTGATGCCTCTTTTCAAATCTTAATATTTTCCTCTGTTTTGATAATCGCGGTGCTGTTTCTGACAGCATCCGGTACTTTTTACATCAAAATGAGGAAAAAATACTTCCTTGAGAACATAAGATTAAATGAAAAGATCAGACAGATCGGTGATGACAGAAATATCCTGTTGAGCAATCTGACCCGTGAAGTTAAAAGCGGGATGATCCGCGTGCTCGGAATGAATGAGCTGATCATTCGCGAAAGTCATGACGACATTATCAGGGATCATGCGTATCACATCAAAACATCCGGAGAGGATGTGATAGCCCTTATGCAGGGAACACTCGATTACACGAAGCTTGAACGGGGACTGATCGAAGTTCACAGGGAAGACATCGATCTTGCCTCTCTGCTTATAGATGTCATAAGCATTTCCGGACCTTCGCTTCGAAACAAGGGCATTATCCTTGATCTGTTACTGGATAAAGATACTCCGAGCATCATAAGGGGAGATTACGAGAAAACCAGGCGCAGTCTGATCAATCTGTTTTCTTTTATCAGCAAGAATTCCACCAAAGGTTATGTTAAGTTTTCGTCCATACACAAAGAGACCGGAGACGGAGAGTGTGAGATCACTTTCAGGATAATTTGCGAGTCTCTTGTTTCCGATGCTTCCAATCTCGAGAACCTTCTTTTGAACGGCCTTTCCGATAATAAGCTTCTGTTTTCCAAGAAAGAAACCGGTCTGCTGGAATTCTTTATTGCCGGTAATGTCATCAAAGCCATCGGAGGAGATTTCAAGGTTTTTGAGACCGTTGACGAAGAGCTGGCATTCGACCTTACTGTCAATACGGAGATCGTGGATTCAACCGGAATAGGTGACATCAAAAAGGTTGTAAGGAAAAAATCCTTCATCGACAGTGTTGAATCAGTGAGGTTTTATTCTCCTTCTTCCAGGATCCTTTATGCGGAAAAGGACCGCAGCAGCATTTCCGTGATCAAGACTCTTCTTGAGCCTTCCGGAGTATCCATTGACGTTGCATCGGACTGTGAGGAAGCACTTACACTGATAAGGATCAATGAGTATGATGTCATCTTTGCCGATCTCGATATGAAGGATGACAAGGGCATCAAGCTGATAAAGCATATAAGAAGCGGTGAGCCCAATATACTCGATGTGAGAAAACCATGCATTGCCATAGTGGATGAATCGGATACGATCACCGAAGAAGACATTGGAAGAGGCGGATTTACAGATTCCGTTTCCAAGCCTGTCAATCCCGCAACCTTTGAGGATATGATCATAAAATATCTTCCTTCCGACAAGATCGATATCAATGATGAATCGTATTTTTGTCCCGGTATCAGATCCGAACATGATATCAGGAAGTATTCCGAAGGCTATGACGATCTTTACAAGTCGGCATTGGGAATTTACAAGAGAGCCAGGAATTACAGGTAAGGTAAAGATAAGTTGATCTTCAATGAGAGCTACAATATATACTTTGAACTTTCGGTATTGCCCATTGAGCTGATACTGCTTATTTTTGTGTACGGCAATTACAAGGATGACCGTGACACCAAGGCTACGAATTACAGGTTCAAGATATATGCCCTTCTTACAACGGTGGGAACACTTTTAGACATTGTCACCGGCATAACCTTTATGTGGGGTGATACGCTCCCCGCATGGTTCCATATTGTTTTCCTTTCGCTCAATTTCCTGATGGGACTCAGCAGTTCCATGGGATTCTATTTGTACATGGTCGCTTTTTCGGGTCTTACCAAAAACGAACATGTGCTGAACATGATCGCTTATGCGATCAATTCTGTCTATGTGATCATATTGATCATAAACTATTTCACCGGCATCGCTTTTACGTACGTACCGGGTATCGGTCTTGTCAGAAATGTTCTGTACGAAACGGTCGGTTATCTGTTCCCGCTTTATTATATTGCCCTCGGAGTATCTCTTTCCTTTTTCAGGAAAAAGAGATTCACAAAGGTTCAGAGGACATTTCTTTCCAGCGGATTTCTGATAGTTCTCGTGATTTTCATAGTTCAGGTCAAGCTCGAGGAAAGAGCGCAGATGGCATATTTTGTCGGAGGCATCTGTCTCCTTATGCTGTTCCTTACTCTGGAAACTCCCGAATATACCGAACTGGTCAATACGCTGGATGAACTTGACCGTGTCAGAATGGACGAAAAAAGGGCGCTCGAAAGGATCAAAAGATCCGATGAAGCAAAGAGCGCATTCCTTTCCCATCTTTCACATGAGATCAAAACTCCCATTAACGCGATAATGGGTTATACCGAAGAGATCCTTAAAGCCAATGTTTCCGATGATGTTAAGGAAAATGCGGCAAGTGCATTCAAGGGGGCAAGAAGGCTCGATCAGTTCTTCACGGATATAGTCGATAACATGTCCGATATCAGCGAGTACGGGAGCAGTGCGCTGATCTCCCTCGAAGATATAGAAAAAGAGCTTTATCTGAATGTCGGTTTCGATATCGAAGAAAAGAAGAATTCGAAAGATTTCGTATCCAAATCCGGCTTTGAAGGCCTTGCATTATCCGATACAGGTTCATATCCCGATTCCTCGATGTACAGGATACTCTGTGTTGACGATAATGAACTGAACATGGAGCTTTTGGTGCGTACCGTTAAACAGTTCGGTTTTACCGTTGAAGGAGCTGCAGACGGCAAGACCGCCATCGAGATGGTCTCCAAAAATGATTACGATCTTATCCTGATGGATCATATGATGCCAGTCATGGACGGCGTTGAGGCAATGCATTATATCAGGGATAATTCCCTTTGCGACCTGACACCGATAATCGTTGTAACGGCAAATGCGGTCAGGGGCGAAAAGGAAAAATATATTTCTGAAGGCTTTGATTCATTCCTTCCCAAACCATTCACAGGCGGATCCCTTCTCAGGGCAGTGGGTAAATTCCTTCCTCTTGCCACGATGGATACGCTTATCAAGGCGGGTAGCAGATCGGGTATTTCGGGATTCATGCTTGCTTCCACATTTTCAAGACCTCTTATCGCACCGGGTACCAAGATCCTCATCGCTGGCCGGGACAGGGAAAGTATTAACAGATTTTCAAGACTTTTCCTTACCACCATGGCAAGGATAGATGTCGTATACGGTTGTGACGAATGTATCGAAAGACTTTCAGGCGGCGATTACGATATCGTATTTGTTGAAGACGGTCTGCGTTCTGATGATAACCGTTCCATCAAGACATATATCTGGAACAGCGTGGACATACCTGTAATTCTTATTACCGGGAAGAATACTGTTATCGACCCTGCGGTCATCTACGACACTTATACCGATTACCTCAGTATCGATGATGATTCCGATATCATCGACGCGATGCTTCTTCTGTATCTTCCCAAGGATAAGGTCAGCGTTGTCGGTACAGGTGAGGATAAGAAGAAATTATCACTCGATATCACATCATCCTATGATCTGGCTGACGGTACCGAAAAGGTTAAAACACATACCCAGGTCAAGGAAGAAAGCTTTAAGCCGGAACGGACCGGGGAAGCGGATATGTTTATCGGCATTAAAGGCCTCGATGTGGAACAGGGAATCTATAACTGCGGTTCCGAGGAAGGCCTCAAAAAGGCCGCAGAGATCTTTGTAAGCACGGCTGATGCCAAGGCAGATGAGATCAGTGAACTTTATACCACGGGAGATATTGACGGATATACGATCAGAGTCCATGCTTTAAAGAGTTCCGCACGGATAATCGGTGCAACCGAGCTTTCGGAACTTGCAAGAGCTTTGGAAGCCGCGGGCAAGGATCATAACACTGATTTCATAAATGACAAGACAGAAGACCTGCTTAAGGAATACAGAACATTAAAACAGCTTCTTTCGGAGAGAATGTCCCCGTCCGAACAGGTTGATAAGATTCCCGCAACACCGGATGTTACGGTCGATGCTTACAGGACCATTTATGAACTGGCACTTATGATGGATTATGACAGCATAGAGATCATCTTCGAATCACTTCGCAAGTATGAATTCGAAAAAGCCGATGCGGACAGACTTGATAAGATAAAAAGATCCATGGAAGCGCTTGACTGGGATGCCGTTCTCAGCAGCGCAAAGGAGGCATTATGAGTGAATCCGTTCTTATGGTGAGCAAAATAGACAGCTTTATGGTAAATGCCATCAAGTATAAGCTTGAAGCCGAAGGTTTTCTGTGTTCCTTTTCATCTACCGAGTCGCCTTACATAAAGAATTCGATAGACGAAAAGAGGATAATCATCCTGTATATGGATGAATCCATTCTTGAAAGACCGGATCTGCTCATTTATCTGAAGGATAAATGCAACGACGACGAAAAGAAGCTCATACTGATCGGATCGCCTGCCGATTTTGCGGTCGTTAACGAATACATTTCGGATAACTTCCTTGCCGGTAAACTGGAAAGACCGATCGATATGCAGGTTCTCATCGCGCTTTTAAGAGGCGTTCAGACGACCGCCCGTGAAGACAGCGATAAAAAGAGCGTATTGATCGTTGATGATGACACGACTTATCTTCGAACGGTAAGAGACTGGCTCAAAGATAAGTATAAGGTTTATATGGCCAACTCGGGCATACAGGCACTTACATGGCTTGCGAAGAATCATGCGGATCTTGTACTTTTAGATTACATGATGCCCGTGGCATCGGGGCCCGAGATCCTCGAGATGATCAGGAGCGAAGAGTTTTCGAGGGATATTCCGGTAATATTCCTAACGAGCAAGTCGGACAAGGACAGTGTCAGAAATGTAATGAAACTTAATCCTCAGGGATATCTTTTGAAATCGATAAGCAAAGATGTTCTCAGGACTGAACTTGATAAATTTTTTAACGGAGATATTTAAATGGAAAAATTTGAAGGAACAAGTGGATACGTTGCAAGCCCGGAGCTTATGGATTCCGTTAATATTGCGATAGCCCTTAAAAAGCCTCTCCTCATCAAGGGAGAACCCGGAACCGGCAAGACCATGCTTGCACAGTCCGTTGCCGATGCTCTCGGCAAAAAGCTCATCATCTGGAACATTAAGTCCACTACCAAGGCCCAGGACGGTCTTTATATGTATGACACCATCCAGAGACTCTATGACGGTCAGTTCGGTGAGGGCGGAGTAGATGATATAGCCCACTATATCAAGCTCGGAAAACTCGGTGAAGCTTTCGAGAGCGAAGATCAGGTTGTTCTTCTTATCGATGAGATAGATAAGGCAGACCTTGAATTTCCCAATGACCTTCTCTGGGAACTCGACCAGATGGAATTCTATATAAACGAGACCAAGAGAACCGTAAAGGCTAAGAACAGACCCATCGTGATCATCACTTCAAATGCGGAGAAGGAACTTCCCGATGCATTCCTCAGAAGATGCATTTTCCATTATATTGAATTCCCCGGTAAGGAACTCATGGAAGAGATCATCAGGGTTCACTTCCCCGATGTCGAGGAGCATCTTCTTGCCGAGGCAATGGATGTTTTCTATCAGATACGTGATATAAGGGATATCCGCAAAAAACCCTCCACATCAGAGCTCATTGACTGGATCAATGCACTTCAGATAGGCGGAATTCCTTACGGACAGATCAAGACCAGGCTTCCTTTCATCGGAGTTGTAGTCAAGAAAGATGAAGACCTCGAGCAGACCGCTCATCATAATTTCGAATAAATAATTTATAGAAGTAAATTTGCGGGTGACGCGAAATGTATGAGGATTCGAGCTTCGGCGTCTGCGTTAGAAACGGACGCCTGGCCTGAACGAAGTGAATGGCCTGCGGCATGAGCTGAAATATTCGTCGAATAAGTTTCGCGCTTTACGCCGAAAAAAGCGAGAAGACTCATACATTCCGTGTCAATCGCGGAGTAGTTTAAAAATGTTTTTGAATTTCTTTGAAAGTTTAAGAAAGCACGGTATCAATGTTACTTTGGGAGAGTGGCTCGATCTGGAGAATGCACTTGATGCTTCCCTGATCGGAGGCCAGCTCTCAAGGTTTTATCACTGTGCAAGAATGATACTGGTAAAGTCCGAGACGGATTACGACAAGTATGATGAGGCATTCGAGGAATGTTTCGGTAAGATCAAAAGTGACCCTGAAGTGGGCAAGGAAATGCTCCGCTGGCTGGATAAGTCCGATATGATGCAGCTTGCAGAGATGGAAGCCAAGGATCATCTGAACAAGATGGAAGGCGAAGGCATCATAATCGACAAAGAAGATGTCGAGCAGAAGTTCAAGCAGCGTCTTAAGGATCAGGATTCCGAGCATAACGGAGGGTCCTTTTGGATAGGAACAATGGGTAAGACTTCCTTCGGTAATACCGGAGGTAATATCGGAGGCGTAAGAGTCGGAGGTGCAACGGGTTACCAATCCGCATTTGCGGTCATCGGAGCCAAAAAGTACCGCGATTTCCGTGATGACAGGGTCATGACCAACCGTCAGTTCCAGCTGGCATTCAGAAGACTCAGACAGTTCTCTTCCAGACTCGATACTCCCGAGAGGGAACTTGATATCGACAAGACGGTTGATGAGACCTGTAACCAGGGCGGAGTTCTTAAGATAGAGATGAGAAAGCCGAGGAAGAATTCGGTCAAGCTCCTTCTTCTCATGGATTCGGGCGGTACGATGATACCTTATTCGGAGCTTTTGAACGATCTTTTCCAGGCCGTAAATAAAAGTAACCACTACAAGGAAGTAAAATGTTATTATTTTCATAACTGCATTTACTCCCATGTATATAAGACACCGGAATGCGAAAACGGTGACTGGGTTGAAACAAAATGGCTTTTCCGCAACACGGATTCCGATTATAAGGTTATAATAGTCGGGGACGCCGCAATGGCACCCGAAGAGCTTTATTCGGACACCGGAAACTACCGCGGCCCGAATGACGGCCTCAGCGGTGAGGAATGGCTCAAGTCCCTAAAGAGACACTATAAAAAGGTCGTCTGGCTCAATCCCAAGATGGCTCCCGGAAATGCTCCGTGGAGAGAAGTCGAGACGGCCGTAAAGCAGATGTTCCCTATGTATAAATTATCCGTGAAAGGCCTTGATCAGGCGATGACCAAGCTCATGGAAACAAGATAAATTATTAAAAGGAGATTTTTAAGATGGGTATTTTTGAAGAGCTGCAGCAGAGACAGCTTCTTGCACAGCTTACCGACGAAAATGAAATAAAGGAGCTTGTCAACAACGGCAAAGCTACATTCTATATAGGATTCGACCCTACCGCAGATTCGCTTCATGTAGGTCACTTCATGGCTCTTTGCCTTATGAAGAGACTTCAGCAGGCGGGAAATAAGCCCATAGCTCTTGTTGGAGGCGGTACCGGAATGATCGGAGATCCCACCGGAAAGAGCGATATGCGAACGATGATGACCAAAGAGACAATCAATCACAATGTCGAGTGCTTTAAGAAGCAGATGTCCAGATTCATCGAATTCGGCGAAGGAAAGGCAATGCTCGTAAACAATGCAGACTGGCTTCTTGACCTTAACTATGTCGAGTTCATAAGGGACATCGGTCCTCATTTCAGTGTTAACAACATGCTCAGGGCTGAGTGCTACAAGCAGCGTATGGAAAAGGGACTTACCTTCCTTGAGTTCAACTACATGCTGATGCAGTCATACGATTTCCTTGAGCTCTACAAGAGATACGGCTGTAACATGCAGTTCGGCGGAGACGACCAGTGGAGCAACATGCTCGGCGGTACCGAGCTTATCAGAAAGAAGCTCGGCAAGGATGCATATGCAATGACCATAACCCTTCTTCTCAATTCCGAAGGAAAGAAGATGGGTAAGACCGCAAAGGGTGCCGTATGGCTCGATGCCGATAAGACCACTCCTTACGAGTTCTACCAGTACTGGAGAAATGTCGACGATGCCGATGTCTTCAAGTGCCTCAGAATGCTCACATTCCTTCCTCTCGAGCAGATCGAGGAGATGTGCAAGTGGGAAGATTCGAAGATCAATGAAGCCAAGAAGATCCTTGCTCACGAGCTTACAGAGCTTGTTCACGGCAAGGAAGAAGCAGACAAGGCTGAGGCAGGTGCAAACGCACTTTTCGGAGGCGGTGATCTTTCGGGAGCCGACATCCCCACTGTACAGATTGAAGAGGGTGATTACAGAGACGGCAAGATCGATATTCTCGGTATCCTTGTAAAAGCAGGTCTCTGTCCCACAAGAAACGAAGCACGCCGTGCCGTTGAGCAGGGTGGTGTAACCGTTGACGATGAGAAGGTAACCGATGTTAAAACACTGTATTCCGCAGATGATCTCAAGGACGGAAAGCTTGTCAGACGCGGAAAGAAAGCATTCAAAAAGGTGATCTCATGAGTGAAGCTTACGATAAACTGCAGACAGCATTAAAGGCCGTAAGAGAAAAGACTGATTTTGTTCCTGACATTGCACTTGTACTCGGATCCGGACTCGGAGCATATGCCGATTCCATCAGGACCGTTTGCGAGATACCTTACTCCGAACTTCCCGGCTTCCCCGTATCAACCGTGCAGGGTCATTCGGGAAAGTTCATATTCGGATACGACGGAGAAAAGAAGGTCGTATGCATGAAGGGCAGGGTACATATGTATGAAGGTTATGAACCTTCCGATGTCGTTATGCCCATCAGGCTCATGTATCTCATGGGAGCAAAGATCCTCTTTCTTACTAATGCTGCAGGCGGTATTAACGAAAGCTTCCATCCGGGATGTCTTATGCTCATAGAGGATCAGATATCATTTCTTGTAAGAAATCCTCTTATCGGTCCCAATGTGGAGGAGCTCGGAACAAGATTCCCCGATATGACCAGGATCTATGACAAGGATCTTTCACAGATCATCATTGATAAGGCTGCCGAGCAGAACTCCGAGCTTTTTAAGGGAGTGTATGTCCAGCTCAGCGGACCTTCCTATGAATCACCTTCGGATGTTAAGGCTCTCAGGATCCTCGGCGGAAGTGCCGTCGGAATGAGCACCGCCATCGAAGCGATCGCCGCAAGACATGCCGGAATGAAGGTCTGCGGTATATCCGTGATCTCCAATATGGCTGCCGGCATTACCGGAGAAGAGCTTAATCACGAAGAGGTCCAGAAGGCTGCGGATTCGGTATCAAAGAGATTTGAAGAACTTGTAAGGGCATCCATTGCCGCATTCTGAACTTACTCAAACGGTGAACCCCAATGAATGAAGAAGATATCCAGAATCTGATACTTAATGCGTTTGAAGGAAGAACAAAGTCGTATTGTCCCTATTCGGGATATGCGGTTGGTGCCGCAATACTTACATCTTCCGGTGAGATCTACAGAGGATGCAATGTTGAGAACTCATCATACGGAGCAACCATATGTGCCGAAAGGTGTGCCGCCCTCAAGGCTGTAAGTGAAGGCGATAAGAAGTTTACAGCCGTTGCTATCGTCGGAGGTCTCAAGGACGCATCCGAAATTACCGATTATGCTTATCCCTGCGGAATATGCAGACAGTTTCTTTCCGAATTCGGCGGAAGCGATATGACCGTCATCGTTGCCCGCAGTATCGATGATAAGAAAGTATATAAGCTTTCCGAACTTTTGCCCGAAGCTTTCACATCCGATTCCATCAGATAGTCCGCCTCCTTCCGTGTTCAAGATCTGCGTAAGTTTATAGAGGTTTTCTTTTATGAATATTCGTCTGTACAACGCAAGAATACTTGATCTTGATGAATCTCACAGCGTGAGAGCGGGTGAGGTGCGCGTAAGTGACGGCAAGATTGCGGAAGTCATATATGACACTGTGATAAAGCCTGAAGACAGGATGTTTGACAGGGAGATTGACTGTAAGGGAAATCTTCTGATGAGGGGCTTTAACGATGCCCATACGCATTCGGCAATGACATTCTTAAGGTCACTTGCTGATGACAAGCCGACTCCGAACTGGCTTGAAGAGGATATTTTTCCCAACGAAGCTAAACTCACCGATGATGACATAGCCGATTTCCAAAGACTTGCGATAATGGAATATGTATCCGCAGGCATAGTTTCCGCTATGGATATGTATTTAAGGCCCGACGTAACCGCACAGGTTTTTGCCGATGCGGGCATGAGGGCTGTTATTGTTTCGGGACTGAATAATTTTACCTCGTCACTTTCCGAGCTTGAAGATCAGTTTGACAGGCTTAACCGATACGATCCCCTGATTTCTTTTAAGGCAGGCATTCACGCCGAATACACAACCTCCCGTGAAATACTTGAAAACCTTTCCGAATTTGTCCGTGAAAAGAAAACCGGGCTCTATTGCCATGCCTCGGAGACGGAGAGTGAGGTTTCGGGATGTATCGAAAGGTACGGACTTTCTCCTGTCAGATTCCTTGCCGGGCTCGGGCTTTTCGACTACGGCGGGGGCATTTATCACGGAGTACATGTAACCGATGAGGAGATCGATATCCTCAGGGAAAAAGGCATTTATACCGTTACAAACCCTGCATCAAACTGTAAGCTTGCAAGCGGTATCGTTCCGCTTAAGAAGCTTTTTGACAGGGGAGTAAAGCTTGCGATAGGTACCGACGGCCCCGCAAGCAATAACTGCCTTGATATGTTCAGGGAAATGTATCTTGCAAGCGTCCTTTGCAAGATAAGGGAAAAAGATGCCGCAGGAATCGACGCATCTGTTATACTTGATATGGCCGTTAAGGGCAGTGCCGGATGTATGGGACTGGAGGATTCCGGACTGATCAAGGCAGGATGTCCTGCCGATATCATAATGGTCGATATGGCAAGGCCGAATATGCAGCCGGTCAACAATATCGTGAAAAATCTCGTATATTCCGGTCAGACGGCAAATATAAAAATGACAATGGTCTCCGGACGGATATTGTATTACAATGGAGAATATGATCTGGGATTTGATCCCGAAGAGATAATAAGAAGATGTGGGGAGAGAACTGACAAAATAGTATCCGGCTAAGATAGCAGACGGAAATTATTTTCTGTTCTCTATAAAAGTATTTATTTAATGTTCTCATGAAATGAGAAAGGAGAATTAAAAATGCTTGAAAAATTCTTTAAACTGAAGGAGAACGGCACTGATTTCAAGACAGAGATCATAGCCGGAATCACTACCTTCATGGCCATGGCTTACATCCTGGCTGTCAATCCCGATATTCTTTCCGCTTCGGGTATGCCCAAAGATGCTGTCCTCATTGCCACCGCTCTTTCCGCTTTTATCGGAACCATGTGCATGGCACTTATGGCCAATTACCCCTTTGCCCTTGCACCCGGTCTCGGACTCAATGCTTACTTTGCATTTACCGTCTGCGGTATTATGGGCTATTCCTGGCAGTTTGCTCTTTTTGCCGTATTCATTGAAGGACTTATCTTCATAGTTCTTTCCGTGACTCCGGTAAGAGAAGCGATCTTCAACGCAATTCCTCTTCAGCTTAAGAAGGGTGTTTCCGTAGGCATCGGACTTTTCATTGCTTTCATCGGTCTTCAGAACGGTAATATCGTTGTAAACGATGATGCCACCCTTGTTACTCTTGTTAAATTCAAAGCCAGCTTCAACGATGTCGGAATATGGGCTGTTCTTACCATTATAGGCGTCCTTATAATCAGCATTCTTCATATCAAGAAGATCAAGGGTGCAATCCTCATCGGTATCTTTGCTACCTGGATCCTCGGTATCATCTGTGAACTTGTCGGAATCTATGTTCCCAATCCTGCAGCTGAATGCTATTCCACACTTCCTTCGGGTTTTGCGGATTTCTCTTTTGCATCCATCGGACAGACCTTCGGTGCATGCTTCTCCGAAGCTGCTTTTGCCAATTTCAATGTTCTTGATTTCATCGTTATCATGTTTGCATTCCTTTTCGTTGATGTGTTCGATACTCTCGGAACACTCATCGGATGTGCTGACAAGGCTGACATGCTTGATAAGGAAGGAAAACTTCCCCGCATCCGTCCCGCACTTCTTGCAGATGCCATCGCAACCAGCGCCGGTGCGGTTCTCGGAACCTCCACTACAACTACCTTCGTTGAGAGCTCTTCAGGTGTATCCGCAGGCGGACGTACCGGTCTTTCTTCTGTAGTGACCGGACTTCTTTTCCTCGTATCCCTGATCTTTTCGCCTCTCTTCATTTCGATCCCCGGCTTTGCAACGGCTCCCGCTCTTGTATTTGTCGGATTCCTTATGATGAGCGCTGTCACCGGTATCGATCTTAAGGATCCCACCGAAGCAATTCCCGCTTTCCTTTCATTCCTCGTTATGCCTCTTACCTACAGCATTTCCGAGGGTATCTGCATCGGTGTTATCTCTTATGTAGTGATCAATCTCTTCACCGGTAATTTCAAGAAGATCAAGCCCCTTATGTATATTCTTGCAATACTGTTTGTTCTTAAGTACATTTTCCTTTAATCTGATTCGTCCCTGCCGGATCATTTTCCGGCAGGGATTTTTTGCATTTTTTTAGTATGTACGGAATATTTTTAGTTGCGATAATCTTAATACTGCTCGGGATAAGCGGATATCGTCTTTCCCTGGAAGAGAAAAGACAGACAGATCTCTTTATACGTGAATCCTTCGGTAAGGCTTCTTCAAGAAAGCTTTCACAGGGAAGAAAGGAAGCACTTCAGAGACTTCTGGATCTGTCTGCGGATGCATCGGCCCATGGTGACAATATCGACGAACTTACCTGGTCCGATACCGGAATGGAAGACATATTCCTTCAGATGGATAACTGCCTTTCCGCTCCGGGAGAAGAATACCTGTATAAGAAGCTTCATGATGCCGGTACCCCTGACAATGAACTGGCGCTTACCGACAGCATTGTATCCGGTTTTTATAAGGATGAGGAGCTTAGGGTAAAACTCGGTCTGGCTT